>Ga0210057_1010341_pt1 | contig 10586 bp, 9 predicted proteins | sample CryGeyCG2114_010_2_FD_183968 | JGI IMG/M metagenome (GOLD analysis project Ga0210057, IMG submission 183968) | Groundwater microbial communities from aquifer - Crystal Geyser CG10_big_fil_rev_8/21/14_0.10 (SPAdes) (version 2) | ecosystem: Environmental > Aquatic > Deep subsurface > Groundwater ...
AGTCGGTTTTGGCCAGAATCAATTATGGTGACGGTGAAAGCGAGACAGTTACGGCCGCTGAAGGCAAAACGACGCATCGCTACACTTGTGCAACTGTATTATGTAAATATCAAGCCAGCATTGAGCTTGAGGATGATTGGGGAGTGAAATCTGTAGATTCATCAATCAGTCGTATTAGTATTGAAGTACTGTGAGGTAAATATGATGCAAAACATTAACCGTCTAAGGAAAGGCTTCACTTTATTGGAGTTGTTGGTGGTGATTTCCATCATTGGTATTTTGCTGGCCGTGGGTACAACAGCCTTTACCACCGCCCAAAAGAGAGGCCGAGATGCCAGGCGCCTTGAAGACGTTAAGGCAATGCAAAGTGCTTTTGAACAATACTATGCTCAAGAAGGTGGCTATGCTGTTTGCTCTACTATGGCTGCAATGATGACCGGAGGCTCAATACCGGTTGATCCAAAATCAGACTACTCGTACACATGCGTGGGTGATGCGATTGCCGATACTTACTGCGTTTGCGCCCAACTTGAAGATATATCCGGTGGCAATAGTAATAATAATAGCTGTGGTTTTAACGGTGTAGGTTATTATTGCTTGGAAAATTTGCAGTAGAAAGTATCTGGTGGTTACAGATTAAGCCATAGAAAACTTAACCAAAGGAGCACATGCCAAAATTCAAAAAATTTCTCGGGTTCACCATGATTGAGTTATTGGTGGTGACCACCATCATGATTATATTGAGTACCATCGGTTTGGCCAGTTACCGAATAACCGCCAAGAATGCCCGAGATAGCAAGCGTAGAGCAGATCTGGAAACTGTCAGGCAGGCTTTGGTACTAAGAAGAAGCGATATAGGAAGCTATCCCTCAGATTCGGGCACAGGTGCTTATGAAGATATAACCGATGTTTTGATGACAGATGGCTATTTATCTTCTCCGAAGCCTCGGGATCCAAAGTACCCCGATAGCGAGTATACCTACGCCGGAGATGGGGTGTCGTTTACTTTGACTGCCATACTTGAAAACCAGATACCAACTGCATATTCGGTTACAAGTCCGTAAATGTTTTGTGAGCAGAAGATAGCAAAATACATAAATGAAACGATTTGTTTTACAGATGGATATTGGGATATGAAAAAATTCATAAACAAAAGCAAAGGTTTCTCTTTAGTTGAGCTAATTGTGGCCATTGCCATTATGGTTTTGCTCTTGGGTGGAGGAATTGCGGCTTTTGCCAAGTTTAACGACAAACAAAAGTTACTCAGTGCCAGTCGAGAGCTGCAGCAGCTGCTGAGAACCGCTCAGACCAAGGCCAGAGCCAGAGAGATTCCGTCTGGAGGCAGTTGCGATCCCGTGAGCAATCCAATTGTGGCATATAGGGTATTGGCGGTTGAAGGGGCTGGGACCAGTGTCAGAGTCTATCCGATTTGTGATGTGACTCAATATAATTTTGGAGACCCGGAAAGTGATCCGATTCTTAATTTACTTTTGCCCGCCACCATCGTTCTGGAAGAGCCGATTCAAGTTGATTTTATGGCCCTTTATGGCGGAGCACAAATTTCTGGAGACAGCACTTTTCATTTAAGTTCTGGCAGTAATAGAGTTGTATTTAGTATTTCTGAGGGAGGAGCAATCAGCGATGTGGTTGAATCAGATCCGGAATAATCGATTGGTTATCAATCCAACCCAATCTAAATTGAAAGTAAGGAATGACCAGGGTAGCACCTTGATTGAGTTAGTGATTGCTATCTTGGTAGCTGGAGTGGTTTTGGTGGGAGTTTCCATCGGCATTATGTACTCCATTCAGCGAACGGCCTTAGCTCGTTATCGAGAAATCGGCACTACTTTAGCTCAAGAAAGTATTGAAGTTTTTTATAAAGAAAGAGCTCGATTAGGTTGGCAAAACTTTGAAGTTCTTTATGGCGGCGGTGGTAGTTTTTGTTTAAATCAAGAAACTAAAGTGATTGAACTGGCTCCCTGCGATATAATTACCCAGCTCGATCATGATTTTGTAAGACAGATAGAAGTAGTTAAAAATGGAGATAAAATTGATGTTGGAGTAACGGTCACTTGGGCGGCTGGCCGAATTGAAGATCAGCCTTCGGTATCTTTTAATCAGAGTTTTGCTCAGACTTATTAATTTCTAAGCAGAACCATATGACTAAAACTTTCAGAAATGTTTATATCAGGTCTAGTGATATCAAAAGGTCTAGTGATATCAAAAGAAGTATTGACGTAATACTCTCCTCCAGGATTGCGGCCACAGTCAAAATTTAAATTGCTGGCCAAAACAGAACTTGAGTGCAGTGCTGCCGAATTGGAAGCAATTTGATTATCGATCAAGCTAAGCTCGGTCGCGTGACCATCTGGGTTGGAAAATTTGATTTTGTTCATCCCGGTTTCACAAATTTGACTATTACTATTTTCTGCAAGTTTCACCGAGTTTCTAAGCATAAATTCAATTTGTCCTAAAGTGTAACTTCCCTCCTCTTTTATTTGCTGTCTGGAAGAAGTTTTAAGATTGCTGGTGAGAGTAGCCATAAACATGGTTGAAATAGTCACTAGCAGCATTGAAATCAAACCCGTCACAACAACTATCTCGATTAAAGTGAAGCCACCGCAGAGCTGGGGCGGGTTGAGTTTGGACATAAAATTTTAGAGAATTTCTTGCCAAACACTAATTGGCTGCATAATTCTGTTTGGAGTTGAGAGAACTAAGTCTGGTCTGTAAATAAAGACTTCAGTAGGATAGAAACTATTGGCAGTGGAATCATAATCCCTATTTAGTGAAAAAGTGTCCCAACCCACAAAAGTACCTTCGCCAATAAACTTGCGAACTGGACCACTACCTGAATTAATGGAGATGTTGTCCGCGACAAATAGACCGGCAATATTTGGTTCGACACTGGCCGGATTGGTGGCTGGATCACTATAACCAATATTAGTGTCAAAACTTATGGTGCCACTGGCTATAAAGGCAATGAAATCTCCTTGGTTTAAGTTGGTGATTGAGTTGAGATCCGCATTCGTATCAACAAAACTAATATTCCCGTCTACAAAAACAATTGTTTTACCTCCTGGCGACCAAGTCTCACTCAGGTCAATAGTGATGTCACTGGTTGATTTATAGATTCTGGTATCTTCAACAAGAAGAGAAGGTTGAGTATCAAAATCGGTGACAGTCGCTCCCGCCATATCTTCAAGGCCGGAGTCATCTAGGTTATAAAATCTCACAAAATAATCCCAATCTTGACGAACGACCTGAGTATAATCTGTAGATCTGACCGACACTTGATTACTCCGGTCTGTGTATGAGCCACTACCGGTTAAAATCGAGCCATTGCTGGTCAAAGGAAGACCGGCGCTGTCTGCTAGTGAAGTGATATTTTTAAGAATTAAGTAATGGCTGGTTAAGGCGCTGTTTGGAATTGTTGATATGATTTGGGTTTGAGCATAAACTAGCCCACTATATGTTTGCCACCAAGCTTCGTCTGTTAGCGTGCAGTCGGCATTACACTTAGTACCGCCATCGCATTCTTCACTGCCGTTAACAATTCCATCACCGCAATAAGGCACCGGTGCGGGTGTTGGTGTAGGTGTAGCTGTTGGAGCTGCATCGGGACAAGTTGAGGATTCGCTAACAGTCGTACTCTCATTGCCTCTGGCATCATAAGCTTTAACCTGCGTTGTGATGGTATGTCCGGCTCTAGTAAGACAACTAACAGAGTAGCCGGTACCGCTACTATAGCCACCATCAACCAAGACAGCATTGTCGAGAATCGTGTAATAGTAAGGTGTGGAAACGGTGCAGCTTGTTCCACAGCCTGTCCAGAATGAACCTGAGGGTATGCCGCCCGAACAATAGCTTACAGGACCTTCACAACCATTAGCTGTACATACAGCGGTTGTGGCACAGTTAGCGCATGAGTAATCCGCATCCCAACTCCAACCAATTACCACATTCTGACCAGATAGCACACTGGTCAAGACGGGTGGTGCTGGCGCCACGGCATCACAACCCGGTGCAGGAGTAGCTTCTGGAGTAGGAGTTGGTGCAGGACAGACTGTAGTGCGAGTAGTAGTTGTACTGACATTACCTCTGGCATCAATCGCTTTAATTTTTGAAGTAATGGTATGCCCTGCTCTACCCGTGCAACTAACAGAAAAACCAGTTCCATCATCATAATCATTGGCAATACTTACGCCATCATCAAGGATTTCGTACAAATAATTAAAAGCATCACACCTTTCTCCACAGGTATCTAAATACGAACCTGAGGGTGTTCCGCGCGAACAATACCCGACAGGACCTTCACAACCGTTAGCAGTGCACTGACTAGAGGTATCACAACTACTACATGAGTAGTCTTTATCCCAGCTCCAGCCAATTACAACACTTTGTCCGACAAGAGTACTGGTGACAATGGGCGGCGCTGGTGCAGCGATATCACAGGTCGAATATGTACTGCAGTTGACAGCTTCTGTACGGGTAAAATAAAAAGTTCCGTCAGGTAGAGTTCGATAACAAGCTGCTTGATAAGCATAGGTGGTGCCTGGAGATAAACCGGTATCTGAATAACTACTAGCAGTAATGGCGGTTGTGCCAATGGCGCTTGAATTTCGATATATTTTAACTCCGTCTCCTAAAGCTCCAGGCTGATTATCTACAGAAAAACTCAGATTAATTGATGTATCGTTCGAAGCCCCACAACGTAAATTATTTATTAAACAACTTGGACAAGTAACGCTTGTAGTGGCGTAATCTGAGACACGATTAAAAATGTCTTTAGATAATACTTTGGCATACCAAGTTGAACCAGGTTGAGCATTGGCGGCGTTACCGGTATAGGTATAACTAGTAGTATTCTGGGTAAACTGGGATGCTCCAGAATAGTCGGCGGTAAGAGACAGAAAACCTGAATAGGCGGCAGTAGTATTTAAACTGGCACAACCAAGGTTGGTCGGTGCTGTCCAGCTGACAACGGGCTGTTGAAAAAGAGTGCAACTAATTGCCAGGTTGATGGGGGCTGTTGGGGCAGTGAAATCGGTTTTGGCTATGCGTACTGCGGGATAGCCGCCTGTACCAGCGATATTCTTGTATCTGGCTGTGGCGATGTAGCATTGATTATCTGCCAAAGTGATTGAGGGAGTATAGGTGGTCGTGACGCCACTTTTCCAATAATTCAGCCAGCCATCTGTTGATGGAGGAATGGATGGATAAGTATAAAGATCGGTGTAAGTTACGGCGCAGTAGTTTGTGGGACTGGTGTTTGTCCAGGTCCAGGTGGGGGTGCCATTTGTACAAAGCACGTCAGAGGTTTTATTGCAGGTGGCCCCTGGGACTAATTGTTTTTGACTGCTGGCAGTTAAACTTAGTACGGGTGCTGCAATAGGGGCGCAGGTGGGTGTGGGTGTGGGAGTGGGCGTAGGTGTAGGAGTAGGGTTGGGGGTGGGAGTAGGTGTAGGGATCAGACCGTCACAACAATAAGCACTCCAAGTGCCGGGATTACCTAAGCTTTCCGATTCAAAGCAGTTTTCGTCAGCTAAAGATTTATCGCATGAATAGCCACTTTCGTCGCAGTCATACCTACCTACGGTGTGACAACCACCTATGATGTTCCTTTCGCAGGTAAATGGTTGGCCGCAGGCAGCACTCGAATATTGACAGCAAGTTCCTCCAGAGGAACATGGGTACTCAGGGTGAGCATTTCCGGCGCAATGAACTCCTGGGGAGAGGCATACATATGGGCAACTAACAGCAGGGGGAGGAGTTGTTGGCTCTCCAGGGGCGGGAGTATTAGCTGGCAATCCAGACGCTGGTGTGGGAGTTGAATCGACGGGACATTCCATACCTGCAACAGGCACATATGGGGATTGGCAATGAATACCTGGTGCGCAGAAGCCTCCCGGAGCGTAGCACACTCCTACGTCGTAGCTCGTAATGGGGGTGTAAGTGCATGTACTAAAATCATCGCAAGGTGCAGGAAGCGTAGGGTCACATGAATCACCATTGCCGGAACATAGGTATTCGTAGTGAGTATATTTGCACGAAGCATCGTCCGGGACACAGGCGGCATAGACGGATGTGGTACTTAGGAAAAACAGGCCCAATAAACAAACAATGGTCTTGGCTAATTTTAATTTATTCCACAATGATTGCATCAGTGTTACCTTTAACTGAGTCAATAAAACTCATGTTGGTCTTTTCATCAATACCACTTGTGAAAGTATCCGGATGGGTCATAGAGTACAAGGAGCGGATAGTCATATAACTTAGATAGAAATTTAAGGCAGATGGAGAGCTGTTCTCCGTTAGGTCTTTCTTGTTGAGATAAACATAAATATGCAGCGTTTTTTGAGGGTCTAACTTGTAATCTGAGGTATATAGTATGGTAAATGTTCCATCTTCTTCTTGACGGGCAAAATGGTCTTTGGCTTGAACCAGATCTGTTGCGTGTATAATCAGCTTCTTTGGTACTTGGTAGGCACTTAACGTTTTATTGTCATCGACAATAATCCCCTTGGTTTGTATTTCCCATTGTTGTACGTATTGCTCAAAAAAGTTTCTGTCTTGAAGCACAACATGAAAAGAAGGCGTGTCGGACACTGCAGTTATGGTGAAGGGAGGACTATTCCTCAAAAATAACACCCAAAACGCCAGACCAACAACAAATGCTGACAAAATAAATATGAGAAGCTTCTTCATTAATGATTACTATGAAGCAAACCCTTATAACAGTCAAGAAAGCAAATTTGGGTTGGACAAAAAGAAAAATTAGCAGGAAGACATTACGAAAAAAGAATCTGCTTTCTGAGTTCTTCAAGAGAGTTTACTTTGCCTGTTAATTCGTTCAATTTCTCTATTAGCTCTTCAGCTTTTGGATTTAAAGTTTGTAGTTCAGAATTCTTGGTAAATTTATCTCCTTGAGCCTGAAGAAGAAAATAAAGCATTGGTCTGAGATTATTGCTGATTAACATACCATCGGGATATTCCAGACCTAATTGTTCTACGAAACTGTTGTTAGTTTTCATTAACTCTTCCGAGGTTACCATATTAATCCAGATCTGACCTTTGTTGGGACCATCATCTACAATTCCAAAGGTAAAGCCATGAGCGTAATTTCCTATCGGGCAGGCCACAGTAGAGGGTAGATTGTCTGATCTTCTGGCTTTTCCCACGTACATATTAACGGCAATACCTTTTGTTCTGTCCCATTTTTGCATGGTTGTTTTTCCATTTGGGTAAATATAGCCGTCATCATCTGGAGATAAAGCTGGAACCTCTCCACTTGGATTAAGATTATCGAGTGTGTCAAAAATTACATTCATGACATTGGCTAATGTTTCTTGGGCACCTTCCCCAGTTACCGGGTGGACATATTCTGGATTCAATGTTATCTGGTCAATGGACCATTGGAAACTTGGATCAGGCAGTATAGCGCAAGTACTTCCACCTAACTTAATCCATAAGGGTGGACTTCCTGGTTTATTTATAACCTCCCTATAGCCCAGAGCTTCAATATTATAAAGATCTGCTTCGGGAGCAGCTGGTACTTCTGTGGGAGGAAGTGTAGTTGGAGTTGGTTGAACTTCAACCGGGACTGTTGTGGGTGGTACATCCGTAGGAGTTGGCTCGACGGGTTGAACTGGTTCAGCTTCTTTAAGCTCAAGTAAAGATTTCAATACCCACTTGCCATCTTTGATCTTGGCCCATTCGCCTGTCTGAGTTTGAGAAATGGCAATAATATTGACTAAATCTCCAGATTTTAGATTGTCCACAATTGGGTAGTTTGTACCAGGTCCAAGTCTCACATTTGAATTTGCCGAGGCAATAAAAGTGGCATTATCATTATATGGTTCTTCGGCCGGTAACGCCTGCCACTTGCTACCATCTGCCCCAGGACTTTCTAAGATGGCTAAAGGCACTATTCCTGAAATAGCCATGACCATTTTTTGACCATTAACATTCACAACGACTAATTCCGCCACAGGTGCGCCTGCCGCTTGGATGGCTTCTGTCATGCTTGCCAGGCAAAGAGTTTGGTCAGCGGCTAAAAAGTAAATATCTCCGGTGCGATGATTAACAACCCAAACCTCCAAAGAATCAGGTTTTTTAGCCAGTGAGACTTCTGAGTTTTCATTTGTCCACCCGGCTTCGGTTGTTTTTTGGACAATGGTGTTACCTAGGGCAATTTCTTTTTCTGTCCAGTTATATTCTCCACCCGCGCCTGTCTCGCTTTCTACGTCATCAAGTATCAATTCCGGTACATCCGTTGGCTCAACTTCTGGTGATTGGGCAGTGGGTTCTGGAGTAGGTTCTCCACCTTCTCCCGGTATCACCACCGTTGCTTCTTGGGTCTTTCCCTCGTCCGGTCTGGCAACTGTTTCTGTTGCCTGGGGAACAACTGTTTCTCCGGAATATGTTGGAGTAGCTGCACTGCATGAAGAAAGGAATATTACTGTGAGCATCATGGCGCAAAGATATTTAAAACGCTCTAAGCCTTTTCTCTTCCCTTCTTCATCCTCGGTGCCTGAAACCTCAGGTTCCATTGGTTCTTGATCAATTACTTGGGCAATTTCTGCCTCTGATGGTAAGCCAATGATTTGAGCGGTTCTGATTACCACTGCCTGTGACAATTCTGCTGGTAATTCAGCTTGACTTGCCATGAAATCAATAACTAATTGTCTAGCCTGCCAGTATTCAGCTGTGTTGGACCTTCCAAACTCCTGCCAGATTTTAACCGCCTCCCCGACCCTATCTTCGATTGATTCGGGTAGAATACCAGATACTTCTCTAGATAAGACTGTTCTGGCTAAAGCCTCTTTAGCTGGAGGTAGATTAGGGGTACGATCTCTAAAAGATCTACCAGTACCCGATTCCCGGTATCCTTTAACTCGACCTTGGAATAATTCGCTGGTAGCTCTGGGAATAGACATAAACTTCTCCTTGATTTAATAAGCCAAAAAGCAGTCTGAACTAATTATCCTTTCGAAACTACATCTGGATACTACTATAACCTATAATATTTGTCAATTGAACTCTTATCTGAAACGATTTTTCCCCAAAGATAGCCAAAACCGGCAAAAAAATTGAGAGTTTTTTTCTCATTAATGATTACTATGAAGCAAACCCTTATAACAGTCAAGAAACCAAATTGGGAGATATGAAGTGTTTACCTTAAATATTCACTAAAGGCAGTAATCACCGGCAAGGGGCCGGTATAATCGCGGCCAAAAGTAGCAAAAGCATCAAACGTGATATCAAGGGCCTGAACAACGCCGGGTCCATTAAAGTCTGGAGCCTGGTAGGTTTGGAGTTGAAGCTGGTGATTAGCGCTGACATTAATTGAAACTAATACCGATTGATTGTAACCAAAACCCTGCTTCTGATCGGTGGAGGTCATGATAATCGGTAAACTAATGTCAACAACTTGGGTTTGAAGTTGGGTGCTATTCGGTTCAACCGGATACTGAACGGTCACCAGATTGGGTTGAGACGGATTTCGTTGGGCAAAGCCCTTGTCTACAAGTTCCTGCCAGGCGGCAGTAATAGCGGCTTGATAATCTGTCACACTAATTTTATTTGATTTTGATATCTGATTGCCGGAATCCTCGATTTTAAGTTCTCCAGCTTCAGCTTCCGCTTTATTTCTGGGGGGATAAGTTACTTGGGGAAAATCATTGCTAGGTTGAGATACGGCTGGTCTTTCTTGAGTGCTTGATTGATCTGATCCAGACCAAAAAATTTGTTTGACAATAAAGACAATAGCAATGCCAACGGCAAAAATCAAAACCCCCTGCATTAGAGTTTGCATTCCAGGGAATTTGACTGATTGAGCAGACTGATTATCCATAACCTGTATTTAGCTTATGTTATTTTCTTGTTGACTGCAAGAGTCTTTTTGTTTTTATAGTCAGGTCAGAAGTCATTTTGCAAGAAGACTAAAGTTTATGTATAGTTAGATGGTATGAGCAAAAGTTTTAAAGTCAACCGGGCAGGTCAAATTGCGGTGAGCATTTTATTGATTATGTCTGTGTTGGTGATTGTCAGTTTTTCGCTGGCCAACCGAACTACTCAGGAAGTCAGCATGACCACTCAGACAACTGAGTCGGCCTATGTATTTAATGCCGCTGAAGCTGGGGTCAACTTGGCTTTGGCTCAAATTTATTCTCAACTTGAAGCTGGTGAGGCTGTTTCAGAAGTCGCAATAACCCCCATTCCTGTTGATGAGAGTGTGAATGACAATGTAACTGTCACCTATTCTATTCAGCCAACCAATCGTATAGAAACCCGCTTAATGGAAGGTAATAGTCTCACTATCGAACTTGACCCAGCCAATCTAACTGACGTTAACATTGATTGGGCCAAAGAGGAAGCCTGCAGTGATCAGGCTTCAATTATTGTGACCATTTTTTCTAGCATAGGTGGAGAAACAGTGGCTCGTTATTATCCAGTTGGACCCAATGGTAGCGATTGCGATCGAGATGGTGGAGATGAATTTACGGCCCCCGTGACGGGACAAAACGATTATCGGCAGCGCTACCTGTTAACAGGTTTAACTAATAATGATTTATTTGTGCGTA
>Ga0210057_1010344_pt1 | contig 10583 bp, 10 predicted proteins | sample CryGeyCG2114_010_2_FD_183968 | JGI IMG/M metagenome (GOLD analysis project Ga0210057, IMG submission 183968) | Groundwater microbial communities from aquifer - Crystal Geyser CG10_big_fil_rev_8/21/14_0.10 (SPAdes) (version 2) | ecosystem: Environmental > Aquatic > Deep subsurface > Groundwater ...
CATGGAGATGCACGCGGAGGATTTGGCGCCGCTGTTCCCCGAGCTGTCAGAAGGCCTGGCTTCCTGCCAGAAAATCATGGACGAGGAGAGGCGCAAGTACGCCGAGAGCATGGTGAAGGCGAAGCGCATCGCGGGCGAGATTGTCGCAAAGGGCGGCGATGTCGATGCTGAGAGGATGGCATCGTTTTATGAAAGCAACGGCGTCACGCCCGAGATTCTTGAAAAGGCGGCGGCGCAGGCGGGAAAAAGCATCCGCATCTCCACGGACTTTTACGGAAAGCTCACGAACAAGCACATCATGGAAAAGCAGGAAACGGAAAAAGAAGCCGTGGACGCGCCCGCTACGAAGCTCCTGTATTACGAAACCGACAAACTCGACGGGGAAGCGAAAGTCGTCGCAGTCGGAAAGGACTGGGTGGCGCTCGACGGCACGCTGTTCTACCCCGAAGGCGGCGGGCAAACAGCCGACCACGGCTGGATAAACGACGCGGGGGTGAAGGACGCGCAAAGAAAGGGAGGAGTCGTCCTCCACTACGTAGGGCACCACTCCTTCAAAAAAGGGGATAAAGTGCAAATGCGCGTCGACGCCGGCCGCAGGCAGGCAATACGCAGGCACCACAGCGCAACCCACGTGCTTATCCAGTCGGCGCGAAGGCTCCTCGGCAGGCACGTCTGGCAGTGCGGCAGCAAGAAGGAGGAGGACATCGCGCACGTCGACATCACCCACTACAAAAAACTTTCAAACCAGGAGAAGGCGGCGCTTGAGGAGCTGGCGAACCGCACCGTTCTGGAAGGAAGGAAAATCACGGCGAAGGAGACGGACCGCGGGGAGGCGGAAAAGAAGTACGGCTTCCGCCTTTACCAGGGAGGCGGGGCTATCGGAAAGAAGCTCCGCGTAGTCGAAATAGAGGGATTCGACGTTCAGGCTTGCGGCGGGCTCCACTGCAACAACACGCAGGAAATCGGGCTCGTGAAAATCGTGCAGAGCGAGCAGGTGCAGGACGGAGTGCTGCGGTTGTATTACAAGACGGGGCTCGCGGCACTGTCGCAGTTCCAGACGGACGAGCGGATAATCGAGGAGGCGCGCGGCGTAATCGGCGTGCACAGGGACGAACTGCCGAAATCGGTCAACCGCTTCTTCGAGGAATGGAAGCAGCGCGGGAAGGAGATTGAAAAGTTGTCGGAAGAAAATGCGCTGCTGAAGGCCAAGGATTACGCGGCGGAAGCGAGGGGCGGCGTGGTGAACAAAAAAATCGCCGCGCCGCAGGACGTGGCGCAGAAACTCGCGCTGGCGGTTGCGAAGGAGGGCGCGGACGCGGTTATTCTTACGGAAGAAGGGTTCGCCTTTGCGGCTACCCACACTAAAAGCAAAAACGACGCCGTCGCGCTCCTGAAGGAAGCTGGCGCGGTAGGCGGCGGGAAGAAGGATTTCGCGCGCGGAAAGCTCAAGGAGTAAGCCTGACGCGGTCCCTCGGGAAAAGGGCGGCTTCGCGTATGTTCTTGAGGCTGCACAACTGCATGAGCAAGCGCTCGCATCCGATGCTCCAGCCCGCGTGCGGCGGCGCGCCGTACCTGAACGCGTCGACGTAGCGCTCGAAGTTCGCGGGCCTGAGCCCGTGATATTTTAGCTGTTTGATGAGAAGTTCGGGTTCGTGGACGCGCTGCGCGCCGCTCGCCACCTCGACGCCGCGATAAACCAGGTCGTACGCGAGGCATATGTTGGGGTCCTGCTCGGACGGCATGCTGTAGAACGCCCTTGCTTTCGTGGGCCAGCGCGTTATGAAGAACGCCTCCTCTCCGAGCGCGTCGGGGATTTTCGCCTCAGCCTCCTTGGAGAAGTCGCCGCCCCACTCCATCGGGAAGCCCGAATCGTTGAGCGCGTCCGTCACCTGCGTATAGGTGAAGCGCTTGAGCGATTTCGGAACAGCGATAGACGCGCCGAGCGTTTTCAGCTCGGCCTGCCGCGCCTTGGAAACGTCCGCGAGTATGTCGATGAACGTTTTTTCCAGCGCGGCTAGCGCGTCCTCCTCGTCCGCAAAGCCGAGCTCGACGTCCATCTGCGTAACTTCGTTCAGGTGCTGCGTGGTGTTGTGCTTCTCGGCGCGGAACACGGGCGAGACCATGAAAACACGATCCATGCCGCCGATTACCGCGAGCTGTTTGTACAACTGCGGCGACTGCGCGAGGAACGCGTCCTTGCCGAAATAGTCCACCTTGAAAACGTCCGCCCCGCCCTCGGTGGAGGAGCCGACTAGAACCGGCGTCGTGATTTCCTGGCAGTCCTGCGCCTCACAGGAAACGCGGAACGCGCGGAGGATTTCGCTTCGTATCCTGAAGAGCGCGTTCGTTTCGATGCGGCGCAGGTCGATGAAACGGTTGTCGAGCCGCACATCCAAGTCAGCAGGAACCTTGCCCGTAACCTCGAAAGGAACAGTCTTGAAAACCACGCCGACGACTTTCAGCTCTGAAGGAATTATTTCAACGCCGCCCGGCGCCACCTTGCTCGACTTAACGACGCCCTTGCACACAATCGCGGTTTCCTTGACGAGCTTCTTCGCGGTTTCTACCAGCTTCGAATCCGCCTCCTTCTTCTTGACAGTTATTTGCACCAACCCCGTGCGATCACGGAGAATGACGAACTCAAGTCCGCCCAAATCGCGGGTTTCGTGCGTCCAGCCCGCTACGGTTACTGTTTTTCCGTCCAATGCGGGCGTGACGTCCGCGGCGTAGTGCGTTCGCATCATGTGTGCATCACTTCTTGCCTCCCTGCCTGAGATGCTGGAAAAGCGAATGCTCCTTGTTCTGCTCGGCGAAGTGCTCTAACACCCGCGCCTCCACCCTGCGCTCCGTGTAGTACTCGCCCGCAAGCGTCAGCGTGTAGAGCGCTACCGCGACTCCGATGAAGACGAAGAATATAGTGAACAGCTTGCCGGCGTTCGTAGTTGGATAGTAGTCTCCGTACCCCACAGTCGTCAGCGTCGTGGCTCCGAAATAGAAGGAATCGAGCCAGCACCAGCCCTCGACGTAGTGGTAAACCACCGAGCCGCCCGCCCATATGAGGAACAGCGAAACTATCGCCGCGATTACCTTCGTCCTTGGATCCATGTCCGCACCGCAGATATTACGCCGAACCGCATTTAAAATGCGACTGGGGCCGCCGAGATTCGAACTCAGGTCACCAGCTTTTCCGCGCTTTTAATGCGGGTTTTGCCGCTGGCAAAAAGCGCCCCGAAGCTGGTAGGATGCCAGGCTACCCCACGGCCCCCTGCCGGATGCATGCCGCGGCATGCATCATACGCATACGTTTGGGCGACAAGTTATTTAAGAGCATGAGGAAGCGAAAGCGATAATAAACTCGGCGGCTGAACTATCCTTCCGTGCCGGTGTAGCTCAGCCTGGTTAGAGCGCCAGACTCATACGCGCATACTCAGGGTCTAACTGGGGTTTGCTGGGCAATCTGGAGGCCGAGAGTTCAAATCACTCCACCGGCATTTTCTTTTTTTCAAGCATCCCTGCCATAAACCAGTATCTTCCTGCCCCAGAGCTTGCGCCTGAGGACGCCGCTTTTCCTGAAGCCGAACTTCGAATATAGGGACTGGGCGGCGGCGTTGTCCTCCGCCACGAACATTACGACACGGGAACAGCCGCGCTTCTTCGCAGCGGAAACGCAACGCTGAACCAACGCGCGCCCTATCCCTTTTCCGCGGAATTCCGGCAAAACCGCCAGCCCCAGGATTTTCGCCTGCTTTCCGCGGAATTCGACGTCCGCGAAGCCGACGGTGTGCCCGTTTTCCTCGGCGGCGAAATACAGGATGTTCTTGTTTTCCATGCGTTCGAGGATTGTGGAGAAGGTGAAACCCGTGTAGGGGAAGAAGTGGCGCGTCATCGCGGTGATGCTGTAAAGGTGCCTGCGGTTGGCGCGGACTATCCTCATGCGGGCACCGCCTCCGTGCCAGACGCCCAGTCGTCGGCAAAAACATCCTCGAACGCCTGCGCCACCCTCGCGTCGTCGATTATCACCGCGGCTTCGCGGTTAAGGGTAAGTGCGTGCCTCGACCAGTTGATGCTGCCGACGAGCACGCGCCTTCCGTCTGCTACGGCGGATTTCGAATGCGTGTTTGAATACGAAAGCGTTGCCCACCTAACGGAAACGCCGTGCGCCGCAAGATACGCGCCTGTTTCAAGATTCGAGTCGACGCGCGGTTCCAGAATCAGGCGCACGCGCACGCCGCGGGCAACCGCGTCCTGCAGCGCGCTCTTCAACGGCGCATAGGAGAACTGGTAAAGCTCGACGTCGATGGTCGAGGATGCGGAATTGATGAAGGGAAGCAGCTGGACATCGGCATTCGGCGAGAAGACGGGCATTATGGAGGAGGAATTCACGCAGAAGGCGCAGGGGGAAAGGGGAAAAAGAAGGAAAAAGGCGGATGCGAGGATGATGCCTGCTGCAAACGCCGCCGCAATTACTCCCGTGTTCCGCATACTGCGCTTATATGCTCGCATCTTTTAACGCTGTCGCGCAGGCGCACTTGCGCTCTCTCGGCGTGCGCGCAATCAGCTCGAGAATGAGCTTGCGGATGCGCTCGTTGTTCGAATTGAAAACGCGCACAACCTCCTCGTGCGAAACCGGCTTCACGCCGGGCACGCCCTCGAGCCCGACGTCGTAGTCGGTGATGAGCGAGATGTTCACGTAGCACATTTCGAGCTCGCGCGCGAGCGGCGCCTCGGGATAGCCGGTCATGTTGATTACGCGCCAACCCATCGAGGAGAACCACCTGCTCTCCGCGCGAGTTGAAAAGCGCGGGCCTTGAATCACAACCAGCGTGCCGTCTGGGTGCGCGTTGACGCCCTGCTTCTTCGCGACGTCGATTGCGATGGAGCGCATCTCCGGGCAATACGGATCCGCGGTGCTGATGTGCACCGTCTTGGGGCCGTCGTAGAATGTGTCCTTTCTGGCGGAGGTGCGGTCCACGAACTGGTCGCATATGACGAAGTCGCCGGGCTTCACGTCCGCCTGCAAACTTCCTGCGGCGCACGGGGCTATGATTCTGGAAACGCCGAGTTCCTTCATCGCCCACATGTTGGCGCGATAGTTTATCATGTGCGGCGGGAGTGTGTGCTTGCTCCCGTGCCTCGGCATGAACGCAACCTTCCTGCCGCCGACTTCCGCAACCGCGAGGGTGTGCGAGGGCTTGCCGTAGGGCGTGTCCGCCTCCAACTCCTGCACGTCCTCAAGGAACGAATAGAAGCCCGAGCCGCCGAAAACGCCGATCTCCGCCTTCATCTCTTGCTTCGCCTCTGCGTCTTCATCCACGCGGACGCCTTGTGCCTCGATTTCCTGCGGAGCGAGAGCTTGCGGTGCCTTGCCTCCCTTTTTCTTATCATTCAAATCACCTTTTCCTTAAGACTAGAAATTCGTGGTCCTGCTCGTACGGCTCAAGCCGCATCTTTTCGACGATTTCGAACGTGCGCGAAAGTTCCGCCTCGACGTTTTTGTAAACGTTTTCGGGCTCTTCGGCGCTCGAGATGCATCGCGCCTTGACTGCCATCAGTGCTATGCCGCCCTTCCTCAAAAACCTTGCGTTCTCGATAAGGATGCGCGCCTGCGCGGGGTCCGCGACGTCCTCGAAAACGACGTCGACGTGCGGGGGCAGTTCCTTCGCGTACGTCTCGGGCTTGCGTCCGTCGGCGAGTATGGGCAGCATGTTCTCGCGTTTTTCGCAAACACGAATCAGGTCGCGCATCGCCCTCGCGGAAATCTCAACGCAGAACACCGCGCCACCTGCGCCAACCAAATCGCTCACGAAGGACGGCGTCGCCCCGTTCGCCGCTCCGAGATAGAGCACCGAAGCGCCTACGGGAATTTCCGTCTTCAGCCCGCGCATTATCGCCGCGCCGAGTTTGCTCTGGTTAGGGTTCCATTCGCGCCACTCCGCGACGTTCCTTTCGAGCAGCCGCTCGCCGTGCACCTTGAACCCCGGAACGAGCGAGCGCGCGTACAGCCGCCTGCCTTCGCGAAGGAGGTTCGGATTGGAGAACATGAAAGGAATATAGGGAAAAAGGAAAATAAAGGGGTATGCGTCAGGCGGCGGTCTGATTCGTCGCGGTTGCCGCGGGCGTTGCCGTCGCGTTGGCTGGCGGGTTTGCCGTTGCCGTCGGGGACGCCGCCGCGGGGAGCGTCTCGCAGACATCTGGGCGGGCGGCGCAGACTTCCTGCTCTATGGCGTTGCCGCTCGGAGACGGAAGGTTCCCGAACAAGTACTTGCAGTCGACTACGAAGACGGGGACGGTAAGGGGAACCGCGTCAAGCCCGTATTCCACGAGTTTCGTCTCGGCAGCGACGTAGTTCACGTCGCCCACCGCATCGAGGCACAACTGCTCGTCGCCGGCGTGCAGGGCGACGCAGCGGCTGTTGACGGAAAGCAGGGAACCGAAGCGCGCCTCCGCCTCGGCGATCCCCTCGTCGGCGACGTACTCGTAACCGGGACCCTTCGGATTAATCCACAACCCGCCGCTGCCCTTGATGCGCTTGCACGCGGTGCAGGACTCGGAATAGAAGTAGTCGATACTCGTGCCGTTCTGCGCCGAGCACGCGGCTCCGATTATAATCGAGCGTTTGGGCGCGTATATGACGTTGCCGTTGGGCGGGTGCGCGACGGAGAAGCCCGACGTCGAAGAACTCAGCACCTGCGTCAAGTACTCCTTGAGATACTTGTTGTTCGACACGTCCGTCGAGGACGCGTAAAGTGCGGGGACGCGCGCGACGCCGTACGAAGCAGCAGTCGCCTCCTGTCCTTTGACGTCCACCTTCTGGAGCGAAACGCGCCAGTCGGCAAAAGTCTGCGCGTATCCGTCGAAGAACGATATGATGTTGGAGTTTTCGCAGAATTCGCACGAGGAATCGTAGAAGAGCATCAGCGTGGCGGGTTTGACGTCGCTCGTCGCCTCAAGGACGGCGAGGCGCGACTCGAGGGAATTGAGCCGGTTCAGGAGTTCGGTGTTGTTGCCCGCGGCGGGGCGCTGCTGCGAAATCGCGTTCATCTGCATTATCGTGTAGCCTGCGAAAACCACGAAGACGAGCGCCAGTCCCGCCACCAGGTAGAGGAGGGTCTGCCCGTGCGTGTCCTGCGGTTTATGTTCTTCCATAAGAAAGCACCTCGGAAAAAGGTTATTGCGAAACCGCTTTTAAATTGTTGGTTTTAAACAAGTGTGTGAAGGAATTCGCGCTTGCGGGACTCCTGTTGGTGGGCGCGGCTTATTTCGCATACGGCGACCTGCGGGACGCCGACGCGCAGGCGCGGCCGTGGATGAGCACCGTGATACTGCCGAACGAGGCGGCGGCGCTCGACTGGGTGGTAAAAAACACCCAGGAGCGAACCGTTTTCGCGACGGACATTTTCGGCGGCGAGATGATCATGGGGCACACGCTGCGCGAAGGCACCGTGGGCGGCGACTGGGCGATAATACCGGATGTCGTGCAGCGCATGAGCGACGTGCAGTACAGGATATACGGCGCTTCCGACGCGGCTCAGGCGCACGAATACGCCGTCAAATACGGCGCGAAATACGTCTGGGTGCCGAAGCGCATGGTTTTCGCGGGTTATGAATGGAAATGGCCGGGCCAGGTGTTCGGCAACGCCAAATACTTCAAACGCGTCTTCGACAACGAGGGCGCGTCGGTTTACGAGGTGCTCTGATGGACAGGCGTGCGCTTCTGCTGCTCACCGGAGCCCTTCTGCTTAGCTTGTACACGCATTCGATGGTTTTCTCCGAATGGCACATGCCGACGTACGGGAACACTATGATTCACGTCGCGAACGCGCGGCACCTTGTCGAGCACGGCTACTATCCGCTGGAAAACGACTACTCGTACGGCGGGGGAATACCGAACCTGTACGTTCCGGTTTACCGCTTCGCGCTCGCCGAAGCCGTTTTCCTGACAGGCGCGGATTACGACGCAATAAGCAGATTGTTCGTCATGATGTTCGCCCTGCTCGTGCCGCTCGGCTTCTTTTTGCTGGCGAGGCGGGCATTCGGCGAGTGGGCGGGGGTGGCTGCGGCGTTCCTCGCGTCGCTCGTTCCCGAACTGCTCATCTACACCGTGCGCCCGCTTCCGCAGGCGATGGGCTTGGCGCTGCTCCCCGTCGCGTTCTACCTGATGATGACGGGAAAACGCGCGCCTGCGCTGGCGGCGGCATTCATCATCTCGCTGGTTCATCAGGAAGCCGCGGTGTTTTTGGTGGGCGTCGCGGCGGCGTACTTCGGGCTGAAGCTGCTGGAGGCGGCGCTGCGCTGGGGAGTTGACAAGGAAAACTTCGCGCTCGACGGAAACGCGCTTACGGCGCTGCTGTGCGCACTTGCCGGAACCGCCGCGTACTTCGCATGGCACTTCTTCGCGATGGGTAATTTCGACATCCTGTCGCTCGCGCAGTTCCAGCACCACGAGGGGAATCCCGTGGATTACGCGCTCCTGCTGACGAAGACTGGCAAGGTCGTGCTGGCGCTTTCAATCGCCGGCGCGTTCGCATGCGCGTGGGCGGTTTACGGGAAGTGGAAGACGCGGAACATAAACGCCGAATTGTTCGCCTTCGGAATCGCGCTCGCCGGGTTCGGCGCAATCAAGAACGACGTTTTCGGGATGCGCGTGTTCATGGACCGCTTCATCGTCTTCCTGGACTTGGGGCTGATTCTGCTCGCAGCGTGCGGGCTGGCGGCAGCGCTGAAGCTAGCTGTGGAACTTCAAAAAAAGATTGAAGGGAAAAAACAAATCGTCTAGGAGCGTCCGCGCACGGGCGTTAGCTAACCCCACGAGCCCCAAGAGCCGCAGCACATTCCGCCCATCGCCGCGCAGCAGTTCCAGGGAGCCTTCTTTTGCAGATAGTCTTCGCTTCCGATTATGGAATCATAACAGGACTGCGTGCATTGTTTTTGGTCCGCCTGACCCTCGCACTGCACGAAACACCCCAGCGCCGCGCCCTTGGCCACATACGCCTGCTGGCTCTGGCTCGCATACCAGTACCCTACGAAACCGCCCACGAGCAGGCAGACGATTACGGCGCCCGCGAGCATCGTCATGCAATTGCACTTCTTCTCAGCCAAACAATCACCCGAAACAACTAGCGCGGACGGGCTTTAAAAATCAGCACGTTACGCGGAAGATTCGGAAGCGGTACGTGTCGAGCCGCTCGTCGTAAACCTTCTCGAAATGCGGCGAGTCCTCGAAAACCGAATAGTCGATGGAGTAGCCCCCCTCCTGCGGCCCGAGGAAAACGTAGTCGACGCCGTATTTCTTGAACAGCGCGCAGTCTGCGGTGCGGTACATGCCGTTCACGTCGCGTTCCTGCTGCGAATAGTCCAGTCCGTGCGTCCAGAGCCAGCCACGGTACCCTAGCACGACGCGCCTGCCCGCGAGCGTGGGCACCAGATGGTTGTGCGCGTCGCCCGTCAGGAAAAGCGAGTCGGCGGGCGTGTTCTGCTTCACCCACTCCGCAACAGTCAAATCGCGGCTTGGGTAAAGCACGGGATGGTCGCCCAGCCACCAAACCATCGTCAGAACTCCGGAAAGGACCGACGCGGCGATAAGAACGGCGGCCAGCACCTTGAAAGTCGCGTTCCTCTTCCACATATTCGCGATTGTTATTCCCGCGAGCGCGCACCCTATGAAGAACGGATGAACCAGCACCTTGATTGTGTCCCAGTCCTGCGGCTGAAACCTCACGAAATTACAGAGGACGAAAAGGAGAAGGAAGGGAACCGCAAACCTGCGCGCCTTCTTTTCCGCCAGGAACCAGCCAATTGCCGCGAGAAAGAGCGGAACGCCAAGATTCTTCACCCAGAACACCGCGACGTCGAGAACTCCCTTGTCCGAGTTCTGGTGCATCCAGCCCCACTGATATCCGAAGAAACTCGGGTCCGTCTGCTGCCGAATCCACAAAATCTGCGGAACCGAAAGGACAAGTATGATGAGCGCGGCGAACACCCACCCCCTCCGTATTTTCCGTTCCTCGAATATCTTCCATAAAAGAAGCGCGCCCGCGATGAACGAGCACGCTATGAACGAGTGCCCGTGCACCATGGGCAGCGAACCGAGCAGAACCGCGGCGAGCAGCGTTTCGTTCCTGTCGGGCTTCTCAAGGTTGCGGAAAACGAGCCAATAAAACAGGAGCGAGATTGCGAACCCGAGGATTGCGGAGCGCTGCGGGACGAAAATCGAGAACAAGAGGTTCATGAAGTGGATTCCGGCAGCAGGCACGTGCGAATACGCGACCGGCAGGGTTGAAAGGAACGCGATTGCGTTTCCGGACGCGAGCATGTCCTTGAAGAAATACACGAATCCGAAGTCGCCGTTCAGGAAGAAGAACGCCGCCGCAAGAGCCGACGCCGCCTTAGAGCCCGTAAGCGCTAGCGCTAGGAAATAGGCGAGGAAGACGAGCGAAAACGAAACGAGAAGATTGGGGAGCAGCACCGAATCGCGCAGGGAGAGCCCGCCTGCTAGGAAAGCGGACGAGGAGAAGTCCATCAGAAACGGGTATGCGAGCGGCGCGCCGAACAGCACGGGATACTGCGGCGGGAAATTGTTCCCG
>Ga0210057_1010346_pt1 | contig 10582 bp, 10 predicted proteins | sample CryGeyCG2114_010_2_FD_183968 | JGI IMG/M metagenome (GOLD analysis project Ga0210057, IMG submission 183968) | Groundwater microbial communities from aquifer - Crystal Geyser CG10_big_fil_rev_8/21/14_0.10 (SPAdes) (version 2) | ecosystem: Environmental > Aquatic > Deep subsurface > Groundwater ...
GCGACCTCGAGGTCATTACCGTCTTGTCGAAACGCAACAATGTTATTACGCCGTGCAATGGGCTCAGGAATAAGAGCGAGTGTATTCAAGTCCGCTTCAACATCTGAAAGGTTCACAAAAGGGATTCCAAGAACATACGCGTGGGAACGGCGAAGGTCGTCTTCAGAAATTTCACCTTCAGAAACGAGAACCTCGCTCACCGTGATGCCCTTTTCTTTTGCGGCAGTACTTGCTCCCTCAAACTTTTTTTTAGAAACAAGCCCTGAATCACTCAAAAATTCTCCTAGCTGTTCATCATTAATGTACATATGTTATGTTGGAATGCTTTTTGCACTCAATTACACATAAGTATAGCAAGGGAGTGTGATAAAAACTTGTTTTTGGGTGTGTAAAAGCAACACTTTTCAAGAAATGAAAGCGTACACAAAATCTAGTGGGAGAGATTGACTTGCGTGGGTGCCATAGGTATACTCGTCGTACATACTGTTTATGAATTGTCCGGCTGTTGCCGGGCTTTCTTTTTATCAGAAAATAGTAGAAATATATGAGTCTATTTGATTTAAAAGTAATAAATTCAGTTCTTGGAGAGCTGGAAGAAGACCGAGGAATTCCTCGGGCAAAGGTTATAAGCGCTATTGAGATGGCACTTGCTGCTGCATACAAGAAAGAATACGGAAAGCGTGGGCAGATTGTCCGTGCCATATTTAACGAAGCGCTAGGAGACGTTGAGTTCAAGCAAATTAAAATTGTTGTAGACGGCTCTCTTGTACGGCAAGAAGACGAGGAAGAGGTTGAGGGCGATGAGCGCACTCGTTTCAATCCAGAACACCACATCATGATTGACGACGCACGTCGTATAAAAAAAGGTGTCGAACTAGATGACGAAATAGATTTCCCTCTTGAACCACAGGAAGATTTTGGCCGCATTGCTGCACAGACTGCAAAACAGGTAATCATGCAAAAGATACGAGAAGCGGAAAAGATATCGATTATCGAGGAGTTTGGAGAATACGAAGGACAAATTGTATCTGGACACGTACAACGCTTTGAACGTGGAAACCTCTACGTAGACCTTGGACGTGCGACAGGAATTCTTCCCTACGAAGAGCAAATTCCAGGAGAACGATACCGTCAAGGAGAACGCATTCGTGCACTCCTTTACAAAGTAGACGAAAGTCCACGTGGAACATTCCTCAAGCTGTCTCGCGCACACCCACAGTTCCTCGTGCGCTTATTCGAAGTTGAATCGCCTGAACTCGCAAGTGGTACTATTGAAATCAAAGAAGTGGCACGTGAAGCAGGTTCACGTTCTAAGCTTGCAGTTGTTACTCACGACGACCACATTGACCCCGTTGGTTCTCTTGTAGGACAACGCGGGGTACGTGTTTCAACCGTAACCAGTGAACTCGGTGGTGAGAAAATCGATATTATTGAGTGGTCAGAAGACACACGTGAGTTTATTGAACGCGCACTCTCACCAGCTGAAGTTCTCAGTGTTGAAGTATCTGAAGAAGAAAAACGAGCATCAGTGGAAGTTGCTGCAGACCAACAATCTCTTGCTATTGGACGAGGAGGGCAAAACGTTCGACTTGCTGCAAAGCTGACTGGTTGGGGAATTGATATCAAATCTGCAGAAGGTGACGCTCTCGCAGAGGCTGCAATCGAAACCGCTGCAAACGGGGAGAATGAGGCAACGGTTGAAGTAACTATTACTGCTGAAGAAACACCTATTGCTGCCACTGAAATGGAAGTAACTGAGGAAGCTCCTGCTACGGTAGAAGAACCAATTACAGAAGAAGCTGACACTACAGAACCTGAAGTAGAAGAGGAAGAAACAAAAGAAGAAAAATAGAGCAAAATACGCTATTGTGTATAGACGTTACAAAATTAACTAAAAGAAAAGTATGAACCTTTGGCACGATGTTCCTGCGGGAGAAAAAGTTCCTGAAGAAGTAAACGTGATTATTGAAATCAGTCGCGGATCAAAAAACAAATACGAAATTGACAAGGAAACAGGCCTCATCGCACTTGACCGAGTCATGCATACTGCACAAGACTATCCATTTGATTACGGTTTTGTTCCTCAGACATATTGGCACGATGAAGATGCGCTTGATGTTATTGTTCTCACAACACATCCACTTCCATCTGGAATTTTGGCTCGTGTACGTCCAGTCGCACTACTAAAAATGATTGACGGTGGTGACAATGATGACAAGGTCATTGCTGTCCCTACTGAAGATCCGCGATGGGCAGGTGTCATGGATAAAGATGACATCAATCCGCACACACTCAAGGAAATTGAGCACTTCTTTTCAACGTACAAGCAGATTCAAAATAAAGAAGTAACACTTGCCGGGATAGAAAATGCAGCAGCAGCAAAAGAGGCTATCACTGAGGGTATCCAACTCTACAAAGATACGTTCTCTAAGTAATGGTACTGATTAACTAGACTCTAGCCACTAATAACACCCCCGTCTCGCATGCGAGACGGGGGTGTTATTATAAGAGAGAGAAGCGACGACTCTAATCGCCCACTCTTTTAGTATAGTTATTAGCGTAAAGCATATCAGTATGATTCATTCACACGTTACTTCCCTGCGATTCGCAACGGTAACATTATTTGTTACTACACTAATCTTTGGATTCGGTGTCGCGTCTGCACAAGAAGTTCTCGATGCACCACGAACAGAGCGTCCTGCAGGAGTTGGCCGCCCCATAGAACAACGCGCTGCCGACATTCGGGCAGAGGTACGTTCACAAATTGAAGCAGCTCAAGAAGAAAAGGAACAGATGCAAGAAACTATGGCCGAGAAGAAAGATATGTTCCGCGAAAGAGCACTGGAAATTCGTGACCAAATCCAAGAACAAAATGATGCAATGCGCCAAACTATGCAGCAAAATGCTGAAGTTACACGAACTGGAATCCGAGCACAACTTGATGCGGCTAGCACAACAGAAGAGCGTCAAGCTATTCTTGAAACTGCAAAACAAGAACGTGAACAGCTCCGCACAAGTGCGTTAGAAAAGCGTGACGAATTCCGAAATCGTGTAGAGACCATGCGAGAAGAGTTTAAGAATCAGCGCTCAGAGCTCCGAGCAGAAATCAAAACTGAAGTTGGTACACGAATCAAAGCACACCTTGAAAACATCCTCGCTCGTCTTGCAAACACAACTGAAGATTTTACGGGAATCCTTGAACGTATTAACAATAAAATTACCCAACTTAATGCTGACGGCATCGACACAATTCAGGCAGTAAATGCCGCGACTGTAGCAGAAAATGCTATCGCGCAAGCAACATCTGATATCACTACTGCGCGGGCACTATTTACACAAGCACTTGAATCAGAAGACCCTAGTGTATATAAAGACACGCTACAAGAGGCCGTCCGTACTGCCACAGAGGCAATCAAGAAAGCTCACACTGCGCTACAAGATGCGCTCCGAGAACTAAAAAACCTTACTAACCCAACAACTAACGAATCAGAGAGTACTGAGTAATTAGTGTAAGTAAATACTATATGGAAGAGCAAAATAATAACATCAACTCACTTGACGAAACTTCTGCAACTACAAGTGCCAAGAAAAGCACTACCGCAGGAGCGTCATTAGGTGTCGCAATCATTATCATTGTCCTATTACTAGGAGGACTCTATTTCTGGGCAAATCAACAAAACGGTGCAGCTCGTAGTTATTCATCAGAAAATACAGACCTCGTATCTGAAAATGACGAACCAGCGGCAATTGAAAGTGACTTAAATGCCTTTGATAGTGCTGCCCTTGATGCACAGATTGATGCAGACATGCAGGCCGTCCAGTCTGAGTTCTAAGTTCGCGCGACTCGCGACTATAGATGTACGGCAAGCCCGACTTCTCCGCAAGAGGTCGGGTTTTGCATTGCAAAGTAACAGCTGATACACTCACGCGCATGAAAGAAGAACAATATACAAACGTAAAAACAAAAAAATTACCTGAATCAGAATACGAAGTAACGGCAACAATTCCTGCTAATATTTTAAGCGGATATCGAGAGAAAGCTGTTAAAAAACTAGGCGAAGATGTCGAAGTGCCAGGATTTCGAAAAGGCCACGTCCCTACTGACATGCTCATCGGTCATGTCGGAGAAAGCCGTGTTATGGAACGAGCTGCAAACATGGCACTTGCCGATATCTACCCAAAAATCATTGTGGCTGAGGGTATTGATGCAATTGGCTCACCACAGATACAAATAACTAAACTCGCTAAAGACAATGATTTAGAATTTATCGCGACAACAGCAATTCTGCCCGAGATACAGCTTGCTGATTATACTAAGATTGCAAAAACTATCTTCAGCAAGAAGGAAACATTTGAAGTTACCGACAAAGAACTTACTGAGACACTCACGTACATTCGACGTCAGCGAGCACAAATTGATGCATACGAAAAGCAAAAAGCAGAAGGAGTTGAAGAACCAAAGCTTCCAGAAGAAGTAAAAGACGAGGACTTACCAGAACTCACTGATGATTTCGTACAAAAGTTGGGTGACTTCAAAACTGTTGCTGATTTTGAAACTAAAGTTCGTGAAAATATACTTGAAGAAAAGAAACTTCGTGGAATCGAAAAAAAGCGCATTGAAACAATAGAGAAGATAATCGAGGACTCAAAAATTGAACTCCCCCGTCTTCTTATCGACCAAGAAATTCAGCGCATGCAGATGCAAATGGAGTCTCAAATCGCTCAAACAGGCACTCAGCTTGATGATTACCTAAAAAACATCGGTAAAACTATGGAAGAGCTGCACAAAGAATGGGAAGGTGAGGCTGCGAAGCGTGCAAAACTGCAACTTATTTTGAACAAAATTGCAAAAGAACAAAGCATTACACCCAATGCAGAAGAAGTACAACGAGAAGTTGACCACATAAAGCAAAGCTACCCTACTGCAGAAGTCGAAAACATTCGCATTTACTCAGAAACAACAAAGAGAAACGAAATGGTATTTAAGTACTTGGAGGAAACTGCAAAATAATCGAGTACGAAACACATACTAAAAACAGCCTCACGAGGCTGTTTTTAGTATGTGCTAACTGTGTATACGTTTGAGCTGGGTTAAAGTCGTGGTATATTTTGCGCATATGAATCATGAACACAACGCGCCTCGTGCACAACTCGTACCAATGGTTGTAGAAAAGGGGCAATTCGGAGAACGCGCCTATGATATTTATTCTCGCCTTCTTAAAGAACGTATCGTCTTTCTTGGTGGCCCTATTTATGATGAAGTTGCGAACCTTATTATTGCGCAGCTGCTGTTTTTGCAATCAGAAGATCCAAAGGCAGACATTTCACTCTATATAAACTCACCAGGAGGGTCTGTTTCAGCAACACTCGCGATGATTGATACAATGAACCACATAAAACCTTCAGTTTCGACAGTATGTGTTGGTATGGCAGCATCAGGTGGTGCATGGCTTCTTTCAGCAGGAGAAAAAGGAAAGCGGTATGCACTTCCTAATGCTGAAGTCATGATTCACCAGCCACTTGGGGGCGCGCAAGGACAAGCAAGTGATATTGCGATTACTGCTGAACATATTTTGCGTACTAAAAAGCGTCTTATTGAAATGATGGCTAAAAACACTGGCCAAAAGAAAGAAAAAGTTGAAAACGATGTTGATCGTGACTACTTTATGTCCGCAGAAGAAGCAAAGAAGTACGGATTGATTGACAAGGTGCTTTCATAGTAGAGATACGCACTCTTTACGACCACGTTTTTTTGCGTATTGTCAAATATCTGGTATTCTTGAAATACTGGTTGTAATTAATCATTTTCAGTAATTTCCCCGTTTTCTGATGCGTTTTGACTCTTTTGTATATGTGCAACTACCGCGATTCTGAAGTTTTCACAATTACCTCACAACACAGCGACAAAAAAGCATACATGTAAGAAAAACGGGCATTAAAAATATATGTCCACAAAAGTAATACTCATGCTGTTGCTACTCGCAACAGCATTCGGTGTCGGTTTCGGATACTTCCTTCGTTGGATCGTTTCTTTAGGGAAACGCGGTTCAATGGAGCTTCAAATCAAGCAAATGATGCTTGAAGCGAAGGAAGATGCAAAGCGCATTACAGAAGACGCCGAGAAGAAAGCCGAAAAAATAGTAGACGAACGAACGAAAGAACTAAAGGAGCGTGAGGGTGATCTCAAAAAAACTGAAGATCGCCTTATTCGAAAGGAAGACATGCTCGACAAGCGTCAAGGTGATTTAGAAGAGGAAAATGACGAGATGAAGAAGAAAGCGGAGCGAATAAAAGAACTCCGCGAACAAGCTGAACAAAAACTAGCTCAGCGCGAAGAAGAATTGCAAAAGATTGCTAATCTTTCGAGTGAAGAAGCTAAGGCTGAACTCCTTAAACAAGTTGAAAAGACGTACGAAGAAGACATCAGTGTCCGCCTCCAAAAATTGGAGCGAGATGGTGTTGAAAAATATGACCGTAAGGCAAAGGATATTCTTACTACCGCTATTCACCGAGTGGGAAACAACTTACAAACTGACGTAGTTTCTACTACGGTCGCCCTGCCAAATGAAGAAATAAAGGGGAAGATTATTGGTAAAGAAGGACGAAACATCCGAGCATTTGAACGTGCTTCAGGAGTCGACGTTATCATTGATGACACCCCAGGGACTATCACCCTTTCTTCTTTTGACCCAATACGTCGCCAAGTGGCTCGTGTTGCACTTGAAAACCTCATGATAGACGGCCGTATTCAGCCTGCAAAGATTGAAGAGACGGTAGAAAAAGCACGTGAAGAGATAAACGTCATCATTAAAAAGCGTGGCGAAGAAGCAGCGTACGAGGCTGGGGTACATAACCTTGATCCAAAACTACTTATTGTTCTCGGGCGTCTACACTTCCGAACAAGTTACGGGCAAAACGTACTTCTTCACTCAACAGAAATGGCGCACGTTGCTGCCATCATTGCAGAAGAGCTCGGTGCTAACGTACAAGTTGCTCGCGCAGGTGCTCTACTCCACGATATTGGAAAGGCAGTCGACCATGAAGTCAGTGGTACACACGTGGAAATTGGACGACGTATTCTACAAAAATTCAATGTTGACCCAGAAGTTATCAAGGCAATGGAGGCCCACCATGAAGAGTACCCATACTCAAACCCTGAAAGCTATATCGTGCAGGTTGCTGACGCTATTTCGGCAGGACGCCCAGGAGCGCGTCGTGACAGCGTAGAAAACTACATTAAGCGTCTCGAAGACCTTGAAGGAATTGCGAACAGTTTCCCTGGTATCGAGAAGAGTTATGCTATCTCAGCTGGCCGTGAAGTTCGTATCTTTGTGCGCCCAGAAGAAGTGACAGACCTTGAAGCAAAGAAGCTTGCACGAGATATAGCACTCCAAATTGAAAACGAATTAAACTATCCGGGAGAAGTTAAGGTGAACGTAATTCGCGAAAGTCGTTCAATCGAGTACGCTCGATAATTCTTGTATGGAGAGCCTCCGCATAGCCTACCAAGGTGTTGAAGGTTCTTATTCAAGTCTTGCAGCGGCAGAATATGCCCCAAACGCTGAACGCCTTGGCTGCCCTACATTTGCAGCTGTGGTGAAAGCAGTGCAAGACGGCATTGCAACACATGCACTCTTGCCTATCGAAAATTCGACCGCAGGACGTGTCGCTGACTTACACCACTTGCTCCCAAAAAGTGACTTATGTGTCATTGACGAACACTTCTTACCAGTGCGTCATGCGCTTATTGGACTTACTTCAGCAGCCTTTAAGGACATAACACATGCCTATAGTCACCGCGAAGCGCTCGCACAATGCACACAAACTTTACGGACACTAGGTATTGAACCAGTTCCCTTTGGCGATACGGCAAAGGCGGTTTCGTACATAGTAAAAACTGGGAATGTCCATTTTGCAGCTATTGCTTCTGTCTATGCTGCTTCTCTTCATGACGAAGTACATGTTTTAAAAGAGAACATTCAAGATGTTGCTGATAACGTTACGCGCTTTCTAGTACTTACCAAAAAGCCTTTAGATAAGCCGTTACAGGACGATTGCATCACCAGTATTGTTTACGATGTACTCGATACTCCCGCTGCACTTTATGAGTCTCTTGGGGTATTTGCAAAACACGCAATCAACATTATTAAACTCGAAAGTTTTGTTCCCATGCAACGACATAAAGACGCACATTTTTACCTTGAATGCATTGGGAATCCAGAACAATTCCCACTTAATGATGCACTTAAAGAATTAGCCACCCTCACAAAGAGTATGCGTGTGCTTGGAGCGTACAAAAAGAGTCCGTATCGTGCTCATTTTGAGCAATAGCTCCCTTGTGCACTACCTATTGCACAAAATACGGCGCTCTATATAATGATTTCAGACGCTAGGTCGCTTTTATTACATAATACAATTAACTATGAACAAAGCAGCACTCGCAGACAAAGTACACGATGTACTCGGAGGCACTAAGGCAGACGCAGAACGCGCTGTTGAAGCTGTAATCGACGGTATCGTTGAAGGTCTAAAGAAAGGTGACGATGTATCAATCGCAGGATTGGGTATCTTCGAAGCTAAGATGCGCGCAGCACGCACAGGACGAAACCCACGCACAGGTGAATCTATCCAGATTCCAGCAATGCGTGTACCAAAGTTCCGTGCAGCAAAGGCATTGAAGGACGCGGTTAAATAACCACTTCTTTTCCACTTATATAAAAGCCCCGCTCTGCGGGGCTTTTATATTTCAAAAGTGTGCAATCAATTTTCCTTAGAGCTTTGCTCATAGAAACAACGGAAGTACTCCTGCCTTCCTGTTCGGGGAGAATCGGCTACCTTTGCTAAATATCTTGTTCGCACGATGTGCTCCAATATATTAAGCGACGCAGCCCCGCCACTCGAATACTCCTTTCAGTCGTATATACTCGTTCTTTTCGATTCTCCACGAACAGTGCGCAGGCACTGTTCTCCACTGCGCACAGTAGCCAACAAAAAAGAGCCCCTACCTAGGGGCTCTTTTTTGTTGGCTGTGCGGGCGGGGAGAATCGAACTCCCGACCACAGCTTGGAAGGCTGTTGTTATACCATTTAACTACGCCCGCGATTCTCCTCTCTTTATATAGAAAGGATAGCGCATATACTACCAGACTCGCCCTTAAGCTCAAGTGAATGTATGATGTGCAACATGAAAGTATTCCTCATACCGCTTAGTATCACACTATTTGTAAGTGTGTGTGTAATCGGCATTGCTCTAATACCACCATCTAAAGAAGATACTCTCCAACCCTATTCTTCAGAAATTCAAAAAAACGATGTTGTTGACGCACCTACCACCGCAATAAAAGAACCTACGGTGGGCTCAGAAAAACCAGAAGGAGACGAACCTACACAAGACGTACTGGTTACAGAATCCGCGCACGCAGTTCAGGCAACAGTACCCGAGAACAGGATAACGTCGACGCAAGAAACTGTTCCAGAACAACAAGTTATCGTGCAGGAGCCTTTTTACGATTCCCCCGCTATTCCTTTTGATACACTCAATGAGGCGACACTCCCTGCCGTCGTAAATATACTCTGTGGTTCAAATAGCAAAACTATTAACGGGGCGACAGGGTCTGGCGTAGTCATAGATCCACGCGGAGTCATTCTTACAAATGCCCATGTTGCTCAGTATATTCTTTTGCAAAACTACCCGGGAAATCCTATCGCCTGCGTTATACGAACTGGGATGCCAGCAAAAGCTACGTATGTCGCTGAAGTTATTGCATTCCCGTATGCATGGGCACAAAAGCATGCACAAGATGTACAACTTGAATTTCCAACAGGCACCGGAGAAGACGATTGGGCACTACTCTATATCACAAAAACAACAAGTGGCGTACCGAAGCCAGCCCTATTCCCTTTCATACCTCTTGACCAACGCCAGGCTGTGACCACAACTGGCGATTCTGTGCTTGTTACAGCATACCCAGCAGGTTTTCTCGGTAGTGCAACACTGCAACGCGAACTCTGGCCAGTATCAACAACTGTTACCATTCAAAAAGTGTACACGTTCACACAGTCCCTTATCGACATCTTCTCCCTAGGTGGAAATATTGTCGCTCAAGGTGGAGCCTCAGGTGGCGCAGTCGTAAACCAATGGGGTAAACTTGTAGGTATTGTAGTCGTAAGTAGTATGGGCGATACAACGGCAGAACGAGACTTGCGTGCAATTACTATTTCACACATAAACAAAAGTGTAAAAGATGAAACAGGGGTTGATTTGGTTACGTTTCTTCAACAGGGTTCATTCGAGAATAAAATGAGAACATTTGTTGAGAATTCGGAACAAAAACTTTTCTCTTTATATTCATTATAAAAATACAGAGGGCGCTACAGACCGAATGTGTCTGTAGCGCCCCGAGAGACATCAACCGCCAGAACGTGCCCGACGGTCGGAAAGGTTATCACCCGGCTGACTTGGGTCCCAGCCCATTTTAGACCTTCTTGTTGTGGACGTAATAGGTGACTCGTCGCCACTCTGCGACGAGTCATCCGCCGCTTCCATCTCCCCAAAAAGCCCATCACTGGTTAGGAACGGGTCT
>Ga0210057_1010348_pt1 | contig 10581 bp, 9 predicted proteins | sample CryGeyCG2114_010_2_FD_183968 | JGI IMG/M metagenome (GOLD analysis project Ga0210057, IMG submission 183968) | Groundwater microbial communities from aquifer - Crystal Geyser CG10_big_fil_rev_8/21/14_0.10 (SPAdes) (version 2) | ecosystem: Environmental > Aquatic > Deep subsurface > Groundwater ...
GCAAGAAAATCGGGTAGAAAAATGGGTTGGTGATCACCTCCTGCTCCCGCCGGTTCAGTTTGGAGAGGGTCCCTTCGTTTACCTCTGATACCGTCGACTCTTCAGGATAAATATCGGGCAAGAATTGTCGATAGGCGGAATTGATGTCTTGCGAAACCGCGGTATCGCTCTGACAAAAACTGTTCCAAACCAAAACAAGGTGACCGGAATCCTCGAGGAGATTGGCGATTTCTCGGTATTTGTCTTCCCGATTAAGCCAATGAAAAGCCGTGAAAGCCGCGATGGCGCCGAACTTTTGGTTCGCGCGGAAATCTTCGAAAGTGCCTTCGAAAATTTCCACCTTGTCGAATTCTCGGGTTTGGGTCTTGGCGATGGCGGCCAGATGAGAACCGGGTTCGATTGCCAGAACATGACAACCGAGCCTAGCCAGATTCACAGTAGCGATACCGCTTCCCGCCCCGATTTCTAAAAATCGGGAATCAGCGTTCAGCCCGCATTGGTCTCGGACATCCTCGAAGACTTGATCCGGATATCCCGGCCGGACCGAATGGTAGTTGTCGGCAAAGGCGTCGAAGGACGTGTTGAAGACATTTTTCCCTCTAAACATCATGGTTTTTCTCCTTGTCTCTTTCTAGAGATTTCATAAGTCTTTCCTTAAGTTCAGGTAATTTCAGTGGACGTTTGAAGTCCCGTCTACCGCCAAGTTCTATCTTTGCCAAAACAAAAACAGGTCCATCCCCAGACTCTAGTATAGCATCTTTTAGATTTTTCTCATTTTCCACTATATACGTCTTCTTGTACCCGACGTTTATTGCTAATTTATCGAGATGGGCTGAATCAGACATAGACTTTTCTTCACTACATGAACCGTAAGCACCGTTATCAATTACGATATGCAACAGATTCACTGGATGCCTATTTCCGATTGTCACCATTGAACCAAGATTCATCAGCAAGCTAGCATCACCATCTATAACCACGATCCTTTCCTTAGGGCAAGATACAGCCAGACCTAATCCAATTGAGGAGGCTAACCCCATTGATCCCGGGACGTAGAAATTTCTGTCTGAATCGAATCTCTCGAAAATTTCTCGAGAAATTAATCCGGTGGTGGAAATAACCACGCTCTCGGATGCTACGACGGACATCATGATGGTTTTTATGGCTTTTTCTCTATTCATGTTCGTCTTGCCACCCTCTTTTCAATAGCAGGAAGGATGGAAGTTTTTTCCTGCTCATATCCTCCAACACTGATCTAATTTGAGTTTTTATTTCTTTTTTAGAATCGAGAATCAAGAAAGGTAATCCCAAAGATCTTATTAATGTCTCAGTAGCTTGACCTGTCGCTAGGTGCTGAATCGCGTCTTCACCTGGACAACCACGATATGATACGATAAATAATATCGGAATCTTATAAGGTATAACCAGGGACGCGATATCATTGGAAGAAGAAAAGAGGCCGGAATTCTGCATATAGACAACTGGCGTTCTCTTTCCAAGATAAGCACCTACTGCTAAACCAACAGCTTCTGATTCTCTGTTGGCCGGTAAATGCAGGACTCGTTCTTCAACTTCAAAATTTTCTATGATTTGCCTCAATACTCCACAAGGAACACCTGAGACGAAGTTTACGCCGAATTCCATCAAGACCTCATGGATTTGATCGGCTTTAGAGCTGTGTCCCCCTCTCCTCGTGTTGGAGATCTTTTCTTTGTTTTTATTCACTTTCATCCATTTTTCTCCTTTTTGTCAAAGAACGCAATGTTTATCTAAAAATACCACTTATCGTCAGTTTTGTAAAGATTTACCGAAGTCTCAACAATTTAATCATTTTCATCCCTATTTTTTCAACTCCTTCCTCGTGTACGCCTCAATCTGGTGATTGGCGGCGATATCGACCGGTTTGTCGGACCGGGGGAACTCGACAATGAAGCGCGAGCCCTGATCTTTGCCATCCGATTCGGCCCAGATTTTGCCCCCCAGACCCTCTACTATCTGTTGGGCGACGTAGAGACCGAGGCCGGTGCCGGTGATGTTGATCTGGCCGGCATCGTCGGCCCGAACGAATTTTTGGAAGAGTTTCTTGATCGCCTCCGGATTCAAACCCACGCCGCTGTCGGCCACGGTGAAGCGAACTTTCTCTTTCTTCTTGTCCGTCACGTTCTCGACGGTTACTTTAATCCAGCCCTTTTCAGTATATTTGATGGCATTATCGATGAGGTTCGAGATGACCTGGCTCACCTTGCCGCTATCGGCCGAAATTTGATGGTTGCCCGCACCGTCTTGGAACTCGATCGTCAGACCTTTCTTGGTGACGTTGGGCTCTTGATCCTTGACCACCGTCTGCACCAATTGCCCCAGATCGAAGACCGAGATCTCATACTTCATCCGGCCCAGCTCGATCCGGGTGATGTTCAAGAAGTCCTCAATCACCGTGTTGAGCTTGTTGGTCGATTGGAGCACGCGGTCTAGCACTTCGCGCCCGCGATCTTCGAAGGCGCCGTAGGAGCCCTCCAAGAGCATCGAGGTGTAACCCTTAATCGCCGTGAGTGGAGAACGCAGTTGGTGCGAGGCCATCGAGACGAACTCGGTCTTCTGCTTGTCCAATTCCTTCAGCTTGATGTTGCTCACTTCCAGCTGGCTGTTGACCACGCTTAATTGATTGTTAACCGTCTTCAACTTATCATTCGTCCCCGCCAACTCCCCCGCCAATTTCTCAATTTTTTCCCGCTGGGTGACTTCGCGATAAACACTTTTGACCAGAAGAGTGCTAAAAATTGAAACTATCAGAAAGAAAACTATCCTCAATATTATTTCTAGAACAGTATTAGAAATAAAGATTTGAATCAGCAAGACGGAACCGATAAACAGAACCAATAGCTCGGTCGCAACTGTCCTGATGTTAAATAAATTATATTTGACAATAGAATATCCTAACAGGAAAGGGAAAAGTACCACCAAAAGATTACCGTAAGGTGGTATTGGTATGTTGTACCATAGCAAAAAATTAGTGAAACCTCCTCCAAAACCAAAGGCGATTCCCAGTAAAACATAAAAGGCACGCCCTTTTATTTTATAATCATTGGTGTGGAAGTATTGATTTAAAAGGATTAAAGCAGAGTAAAGTACCAATAAGATATAAATAAAAAATACATAAAATGTATACAAAGGTCCTGGAGTCGGCCAGAAGTTGAAGAATAACTTTTGGTCAAGCCCCGCTATAACATAATCTGAATTTATGAATAAAATAATGAAGATAGCCGAAAGGTAAGAAAAATAAAGTAACATTTTCTTCAAGAGATCTGAATCTTTTGATATCGTCAATACCCAATGAAAAAGAAAGATCGGTATAAAAATTGATCCAACGGTCAACATTTTGACCCAGAATAATGCAGCTTCGGCTGAGTCTTTGGTCAGCCATTGCCAATAACTTAAAGACCAGACAGCGAAAGACACCGTCATTAGGAAGTAGAATAGATTATCTTTATTTTTGGAATCCTTTAAAAAAACTAAAAGTCCAAAACTTATAGCAATTAAGCCGTTAATTAGACCAGATATGGCGAAAGCTTCAGTTATGATACTAGGAGCCATCTTTACTATTTAATACATACGGCTACGCAATGTATTTTTAATGGTTCGTAAAATAATCTCATCTTATTATTATTGAAACTTGCTCTCGACAATATCTCTCCTAATTGCTCTGCTGAACGATAAATCATAGACCAGTCTATTACTTTTGTGACGAATGGTCTTTCCATATTGTCGCTTATATTAGCTGTTATAAACAGGCCGTCTTCTGATAAATGTTTGTTTACATGAGAGAACATTTGTAATGCTTTTTCGTCGCTGAAATAATCAATTAATCCAACCATTTCTATTATATCAAAAGTATTATCTTTATCCAACGAACGAAAAAAGCTTCCCGCTGTGTCGTTAACCCACTTCAACTCAAAAAAAGACAGTAAGTTCTTGGAGGAAGCTAGTTCTTGGCTATATTCGATTGCCTTATGGTCTTTGTCTAAGAAAGTAACTTCAATTTTTTTGTTCTTTAGACGATTCCTCATTTCGTCAAGAATTTCGATGATTGCTCGGGCCGACCCGGAAGCGATGCTCAGTATTTTTATTCTATCCTTGTCTAGAGCGAGACATACCTCTAATTGGTTGCGGATCTCTCTTTTTGTTAGCCGGAGACGATTCCGAACGGCTTTGGAATTATTGGTCCCGAACCAAATTTTGTGGAAAAATTTGGTTAAAAAATTAATCGCGTTTTCTTTAATGCCGTTTTTATACAATATATCTAGAGCGTAATAGGTAGTTTTTTCTTCGATGACATCTTTGGCTGATTTATGAGTTTTTTTGATCAACCTTTGGGCTGAAGAAGGTAATATATTTAAGATAGGAATAAGAAAAATATTTATTGTCTTTCTCAATAAACTATTATATTCGTAATTTAATTCGCGGTCCTTATCGATCGTTATATCCATACGGATAATTAAATATAGCATATTTTGAATAAAACTAAAAGGGATGCGGATTTCCGCACCCCTTACTTGTCCAGAGGGCTTCTTGTGATTATTTTTTCTTGCCGAAATAATAAGTGATTCCGGCAGACATAATCCCTACATCAATCTCGTTTCTCCCTGGCGACAATATCTCCGGTCCAGGGCTGGTTTTTCGGCTGATGTGGCCGTAAAAGATGGCCATATCCAGAGCTAGGTTTCCTTGGCGGTTTTTCCAACCCAGACCGACCGAACCGCAGTAACCCATACCATCAGGGAGGATTGAAACTGTTTTTTCCTCTGGAATCGCCGGCCAAAGGCAAGCAAGGCCGAAGCGCAGCTTCCAACGATCGTTGATCGTCTTCTCGGCGCCTAGGTGTAAACTGGTATTGTTTTTCCAACCCATATTTTGGGTAATAGAAAACCAATCAAAATCAAACTTAATCTCGTCTAACTTTGAATAGTCGTACCAATTAAAGTCGCAAGCGAGCATCCAGTTTTCAGTTGGTCTCACAGCAACTCCGAAACCAAGGCGACCAGGGAAAACAATTGATGTTTGGCCTCTGATTTGACCTAGACTTAAATCAAGGATGGAGATGTCGCTTTGACAATCCATTTCAACTTTTCTTCTCGAAGCGTAACTTATTCCAAACGTCAACCAGTCGAAAGGTTCAAAACGAAGACCTAGGCGGTAACCTAGACCCCAGCCGTCAGCCCGGTTTTTGAGGAAAATCTCCTTGACCGGAAAACCAAATTGGTCGAATATGGCGTTTTCGGTCACTTTGCCATAAACCACATCGATGCCAATCCCAATTGTTAATTTGTCAGTAGCCTGCCAGGCAATTGCCGAGGTAGCGTTGATTGAAGCCATGAAACTCTTTTGATATTTCTGGTCTCGATATTCAACGCCGATTCCGTCGTTGGGATAGACCGCAAAGCCCAACGTCAGTCTATCATTAAGACGATGACTGAGGGCCAACATGGGCATCGGGAACAATTCTAACTCTGAGTTCTCATCTCGGTCGTTACCGTGTTCTCTGAAATGAGCTTGAGCAACGATCAAGTCAAGATTCAATTCCAAAAAATCTGGAACCTGACTTATGTTGGCTATGTTGTGATAGAAAGCCGCGCCATCGCCTGAAATGGCATTATGGGCACCAGCTAACCCTAAGGCTTTGGGGCTGAGGCTTCCTCCGGGACGAATGTTGCCTCCGGCAGTAGCGACAAGAGGCGTGGTTATCGCAAGAAGCGTTACCACCAAAAACACGTTCAACCCGTTTTTCATCTCTATGTTCTCCTTACCGGTATGGTTTAGGTTTTTGACAAAGACCCAGTTCTTTCTTATTATACTACACTTAAAAATAAAAGTCTAGTCCGATGAAAAAGAAAAATTTTTTCATAGATCCTTCAATCTTCTTCTATTTTTCCTAACCTTTTGGCCTCTTCTTGGGCTAAGTCGAATATGTTTTTCATCCCGTCGACGATTTCTTCAGCATCGATTATAATGGTGGTTATTTTGTCTTTTCTCTTGAACATGTAACCTATCTTATTATCCCATATTGCGACATTCGAACAAAATGGTTTTTTATCTTCTGGCAAATAAGTCACTCGATGCAAGCGTGGCATAGTGTTGACGATTATTTTGGAAGCTTTATTTAAAGGAATTAGACTATGAAGTCTGATTCCGAGTTCGAATCTTCTTTTGGCCCAAGATATTATATGAATTGGGATAAGTTTTAAAATAAGTTCGGAAGAATAATACATTCGTATTAATTTCTCCTTATTATCCTCAAGAGTTTCATCAATAGCACTAATAAATCCTTCTTTTCCTTCGAATACTCTGAATCTCGGTTTGAATTTTACATCAGAGCTTACCGATTTAAGTTCGGGTAAGATATTTTTGATTCGATCTCGAAGATCTGTCTCTCTGTCGGCCCGTTTTTCGGCCAAACGCAAGAAGATGTCGGGTGAGGTGGCGAGATATTGTTGAATGTTATCATCTTGAGCCAAACTGACGAAACCCTGCTTTATCAAGCTTTCTAACACTACATAAGTTGAACTGCGGTTTATCTCGGCCTCGAGGGCAATTTTTTGAACCGACGCCATCCCCAACTCCAGCAAAGCCAAGTAAACCTTGGCTTCTTTCTCACTCAAGCCGAATTCTATCAGGTCTTTAATCAAAGCAATCTTACTATACAACTAATCAGGCGGGAGGGCAAATCGGATTTTAGGCACGAGATTTGTTTGATGTCATGTCATATATCGAACAATAAGGTGTAAAAAAGAGCAAGGGGATTCCCCTGCTCTTCATGGTGTTCACAGCGACTTGATCAATTTAGTGGCTCGGGCTTCAGCTTCGGCAATATAGGCAAAATAGTCAGCCACACGGGTCAGTAGTCCTCCGGTCAAAATGTAAGTGAAATCAAGCTTGGCCTGCTCGAGAAAGTAGCGGTCGTGAGAGACAAGAATGACTGTTCCCGTGTAAGTTGACAGGGTCTTCTCCAGGGCCTGAAGAGCGGGCAAGTCCAGATGATTGGTCGGCTCGTCTAGAATCAAGACGTTCACCGATCGGGCGGAGAACACTGCCAGCAGTAAGCGCGCGCGTTCTCCAGGACTCAAAGTTCCAACCAACTGCTCGACTCGACTTTTGTCGAAACCAAACTTGGCCAGTTTGGCATAGGATCTTTGACGGTCCAATCCTGCTTGCTTCATCACACACTCAAGCAAGGGCAAACTCCGGGGCAAGGTTTCGTGTTCTTGCATCAGATTACCCATTTTTACGCTGGACCCGACTTTGATCTCGCCAGAAAGAGATGGCAATTCCCCAGCAATGGTCTTTAGTAAAGTTGATTTACCTGAACCATTTAGACCGATGATTCCCAAGCGATTGCCATATGGAATGTTTAAAGACAATGGGCCGACACGAAAACCATCAAGATAACCCGCTACCACCTCATCTAAAGACAAATGGTGGCGGCCGGAACCAGTCTCTGCTTCGAGGGGGATAGCAAAATCATTGGCTTCAAATGGCTTCTCAATTGTTACCATTTGGTCAATTCGTTTTTCAATAGCTTTGGCGACTCCAGCTGACTGCCCGGCTCGCTCACGCTTGAAACCTTTGAGTAGCTTGTCTCCATCGCTCCCTTGCCAATGAGACCCCTTTTCTGACGATTGACGCTTCTTCTGGGCGGTTTCGGTCAGACGCTTAACCTCTTTTTGCTGGAGGAGGTATTCAGTCTCTTGCCGAGCTTCTTCTTTGGTCAGTCTAGCCAAATAGTCGCTATAGGTCCCTCCGGAGACAGTCAAAGTCTTTCGTCGGGAATCCAATCGGAAAATTTTCTTGGCCGTTCGGTCAAGAAATAATCGGTCATGAGAGACGATGATGCAAGCGGCCGGGATCTGCCGGATGAATTCTTCGAGCCAAATGAGGGCGGGTAAGTCAAGATTATTGGTTGGCTCGTCAAGCAAAAGCAAGTCAACTCCTCGCAGAAGGACTCCAGCTAGAGCCACCTTACTCTTCTGTCCACTACTTAGAGCTGATAGGGATTTGTTGATGTCCTTGTCGGACAAGCCGAATCCGGAAATGATCGCCTTCAGCCTGGATTCGAAAGTGTAACCATCTAGACGCAGGTATTCTTCGCGCAGTTGGTTATACTTTTGAGTTTGATCGGTCTGGTGAAGATTTGACGATAATTTCGTCATCTCCTCTTCCAATTTGTCAATACCAAGCAGACCTCGGATGTGTTCGCTAATTGTCTCTTCGCCAGCCACACTCGTGTCTTGGGGTAAATAACCGAGACGAAGATTCTTGGCCAACTTGATCTTACCGCTATCGAGTTCTTCCAAACCAGCGATCATCTTAAGCAGGGTGGTTTTGCCAGAGCCATTATCTCCAACCAAAGCCACCTTATCTCCTTCTTCCACCGAGAAAGAAGCGTTAACCAACAAAATCCGTGAGCCGAAGCTCTTATGGATATTTTTAACCTGAATCATACTCATACCTCCTTTGTCTTTTGGCTTTTTCTTTCCACTATTCAACAAGTAAAAGGGCTTATAATCTATAAAGAAATTAACACTTAAAACAAATAAAAGCAAATTTTCTTGATTATAATCAATTACAGTAAATAGAGAGTATAGAATAAGTCCCAGGATCAACGACCCTGGGGCTAAGATACAATCTAGTTGGTGGAGGTGACGCAAGTTCCATCGATTAGAGAGCCCGAGTCATTGAAACGATACCAAAGCTCGGTGGAGAGAATACTCGAAGCAAGAAAGATCTGCTGGAAACCGGCCCACGCCGAGTAGAGACGAGCAAATTCCACCTTGAAATTGCCGGGCCGGTTTTCTTCAAGAATGATCCGAAGGTTACCTCCCGAAGCAATTGGTTCGTTCTCCAAAACAAGAGCTGCGAGTTTGTCCGTCAACACGATTAGGTTGGAAATATCCTGTTCGAAAACTTCCAACATGCCGTAGAAACCCCTTGTCCTCATGGTCTGAGTTACTTGCGTCCATGCATGGTTCTCTACCACCTTTTCGTGTGTGAGGAAGAGACCCAATTCAATCAAGTCAGTTGTGCCGAGAGTTGGCAAGTCTTCGTATCCAAGATTCTTCATCTGGACGCGCAGATCTTCAAGAGTGCCAAGGGCACCTTGAAGATCGCTTTGAGAGTTTCGGAGTCTGTCGACAATACCTGTGACCGAAGTTCCGAAACCCTCTTCAAGTTCATCCAAGATCAAATCCTCAAGAACGTTGTTTGCCAGCTCCAGTTCGGAACGAGCCAGACTCAACCTCTTAGACAAAAGAGTAGAAAGTCTCAGATAAGAACCGCATGGTTGGTGATTTATGCCACCCATATTTGCATCTCCTTTCAAAGGGCAGTTTGTCTCCGGAGTTATTCCAGAAGACTATCTAACCGAAGTGTGCCCTTTTGGTGATTTGTCGTCAAGGGCAAACAGTTAATTTTTAAGGGGGTCTCAAAATTGTCTTAATTGAAGCCAGATTTTAAGGGTCGGATCAAAGATTAAGGAAATTGTTAATGGTCACCAACAATACACCATGTTATTTAAGATTTTCTTCATATTTACCGCCTCGCTTCCTGGCTTCGTCGAAGGCCAGTTCGAACATCCCTTTCATTACTGTCCCTATTTCCTCACCCTCAATTATTATCGTGGTGATTTTATTTTTATTAATAGTCAGATAACCTACTTTGTTTCCCCAAATCATCATGTCGACTGGCGAGATGTAATTTTTCTTAGAAACGAAGACTACTTTGTAGATTCTTGGATACATATCTACCAGTAGTCTAGTCGCCTTGTTTTCAACATAAATGGCATCTAATCTGATGCCCCGTTGCGCTCCAACTTTAATCCAAAGCATAATTTCTTCTTGGACAAGTCTCAAAATATTTTCACCTGACGAAAAAGCACGAACCACTTTTTCTTTATTGTTCTCAAGCGCTTCGCCTAAGGCCAACATCAACCCTTCCTTCCCTTCGAACACTCTTACCTTAGGTTTGCTTTTGGTTTCTTTATATAATCCTTTCAATTCGGGAATCAAATTCTTGATTCGATTATGGAGACCTGTCTCCCGATCCGCGCGTTTTTCGGCCAGGCGCAAAAAGATGTCGGGCGAGGTGGCGAGATATTGCTGGATATTGGCGTCTTGGGCCAAACTGACGAAGCCCTGCTTCATTAGGTTATCCAAAATGACATAGGCGGAAGGCCGTTTGACCCCCGCTGTCTGAGCAATTGCGGCCGCCGGCGCCATCCCCAACTCCAGCAAAGCCAAGTAAACTTTGGCCTCTTTCTCACTCAAACCGAATGCCATCAAATCTTTAATCAAAGCATCTTTACTATACAACTAATTGAGAGGGAGGGCAAATAGAGAAGGTAATGTGCACACACATATGGCACTTTTTGCTAGATTAGTAATTAATGAGTATTCACATGGCAAAAATCATCCAAGAAGAAAGACTAAGATGGGTTCTGCCCATCATTAACAAAGAAGTGAGATTGAGGGACGTGATTAAGATCTGCCCGCATAGTGAGCGAAGTCTGAAACGATGGCTGGCGACATTCAAAAA
>Ga0210057_1010349_pt1 | contig 10581 bp, 11 predicted proteins | sample CryGeyCG2114_010_2_FD_183968 | JGI IMG/M metagenome (GOLD analysis project Ga0210057, IMG submission 183968) | Groundwater microbial communities from aquifer - Crystal Geyser CG10_big_fil_rev_8/21/14_0.10 (SPAdes) (version 2) | ecosystem: Environmental > Aquatic > Deep subsurface > Groundwater ...
CTAATGGGTTTCATTGAAGTACTGACTAATTTTTTACCGGAAGTTAAGGGTCCAAAACAGAGAAGATTACCATTTAAGGAAAAACTTAAATGGACTCTAGTTGTCTTAGTCCTATTTTTCGTTCTTGGTCTCATCCCATTATTTGGTCTCGGTGAAAACTCATTACAACAATTTGAATTTCTTTCTATAATCCTAGGAGCTTCCTTTGGCAGCCTTATATCCTTAGGGATCGGTCCTTTGGTTACTTCCTCCATCGTCCTACAGTTATTATCCGGTACAGGGATACTTAAGATGGACTTAAGCACGACTGAGGGCAGAAAAAAATACCAAGGATTGCAAAAGATTACTGGAATATTTTTCGTCATCTTGGAAGCTGCTATTTATGTCTTGATGGGAGGTCTAGCACCTTCAGCTTCTTTAGCTGGAACAGCAGCTTATACTCAATTGCAGATAATCCTTATCATCCAGATGATTTTAGGTGGCTTTTTGATCATGTTCATGGATGAATTGGTGAGCAAGTGGGGTTTTGGTTCAGGTATCAGTCTATTCATTGCTGCTGGTGTGGCACAACAGATTTTTATCAGAGCTTTCAATTTTTTACCTTCCCCAACTAATCCTGATATTGCCGCTGGAGCAATTCCAGCCTTATTCCAATCATTAGCACGAGGTGACTTGACTACTGCTATACTGCAGTTAGCTACAGTAGCTTCAACAGTCTTAATCTTCGCAATTTCCGTTTACGGACAAGCGATGAAAGTAGAAATTCCTCTATCCTTTGGCAAAGTAAGGGGTTATGGCATGCGCTGGCCGTTAAACTTTTTTTACACTTCTAACATACCAGTAATCCTGGTTGCAGCCTTGATGGCGAACCTCAATTTATTCGGAACATTGCTTCAGCAATGGGGTTTCCCGATATTAGGACACTTTTCTGGCAGTACTCCTGTCAGCGGATTAGTATACTGGATCCAAGCACCTAATTTACTCAGCAGTGTTTTAGAAGGTGCCTTCACCATAACTCAGTTAGGTCAATCTTTAATCTATATTTCCGTGATGATGATAGGTTCAGTCATTTTCAGCGTATTCTGGGTACAGACAGCTAACATGGATGCTAGGAGCCAAGCTAGACAAATCTTATCTTCAGGATTACAGATTCCTGGATTTAGAAGAGATGAGAGAGTCTTAGAAAAAATCTTAAAGCGTTACATCTGGCCTTTGACGATTGTTGGTGGAGCAGCTATCGGTCTTTTGGCAGCTGTGGCAGACCTTACCGGTACGCTTTCACATGGAACAGGAATCTTGCTAGCTGTTATGATTGTTTACAAATTGTATGAAGAGATCGCTAAGGAACACATGATGGATATGCATCCAGCCATGCGAAAATTTATGGAATAGATTTTCTAAAAATTAGTTCAGTTTGAAATAGGCTCTGTAGAATTGCTTTTTAAATACTAGCATCATCAAGTCAAAACTCCTTCTGTTTAATACATCCAGCTCGTCGCGAGGGGATGTCCCTACGGGAACGCAGAGCTATCCATTATAACCTCAAGAGTTTTGAAGATGCTAGTATTCGGTTTATAAGGTAATTCTACAGAGCCTTTGAAATAAAAAACTTTATAACCTTAAAAACCTTCTTCTATGAAAAGAGGTAGAAGAGATGAACATTATTTTATTTTTGGCGGGCGTGTTTTTGCTAACTTTTTTACTTGGATGGTTGCTGGAGAAAATAAGAATCCCTTGGATATTTTCTGCTTTGCTGATTGGTTTAGGCTTAGCGGCTTACAATCCATTCAAAGAGGTTACTAACTCTGAAGCGTTTATCTTCCTAGCAAGATTAGGTATGTACTTCCTGCTCTTCATGATTGGATTTCAGATCAATATCAAAGAGATTACTCGAAGAAAAAAGTTTATCCTTAGAACTACTATTGCTATTATTTTTGCGGAGGCATTTTTTGGTTCTTTTCTGGTCCATTATGTTTTTGACATCTCCTGGCTAATCTCCATCCTTGTTGCCTTGTCGTTCGCTACTGTTGGTGAAGCAGTATTATTGCCAATCCTCGATGAGTTCAAGCTTACGAAAACCAGACTGGGACAAACCATCATTGGTGTAGGTGTTCTTGATGATCTCATTGAAGTTGCCACAATAATTATCCTTACAGTGATTTTAGGCGCAAACATCGGTTACGGCCATACTAGAATTTCCTTAACTTTAGCTATTTTGGCGGGCTTATTTATCTTTGCTTATTCCTTGACTAAATTTAAGAAGCAACTCTCAAAAATCCAGTTTAATGGAACTTCTTCATTTTTTATTTTTATCGTCTTTTTTATTTTCTTTTTTGTCGGCGTGGGGTTAGTAGCTGAAGCAGCTGCCCTGGGAGCTTTGTTAGCAGGCATGGCTATTAAAAATCTTATACCCAGCAATAAAATCAGGGTAATTGACTCGCATGTCAAAACAATGACTTATGGTTTCCTTGCCCCAATATTTTTTCTTTGGGTCGGTATTGATACCGACATTAACTACCTGCTAAAATTTCCCTTGTTGATCATCGCGGTGCTGGCCTTGACCAATGCCACTAAAATTATTACCAGTTATCTTATGGGAAGAAAAGAGCTAGGCCCGAAGAATTCCATCATCTTAGGTATCAGCTTGACAGTTAAATTCAGCACCAGCATTGTTATTATCAAACTCCTTTTTGAGAATAATCTTATCCCGTTATCATTATATTCGGTTTTGGTCGGCACAACTATCTTGTTTAAATTTGTCGTCCCTTTATTACTATCTCATCTTATCAAAAAATGGGATCTTAAGCCGGGTAAGATGTAAAAAATAGTTGAAAAAATTTATAAGCTATCTGCATTTTTATTGAATATTCTTAAAGATAAAATGGAAAAGAAAAAAAAGAATCCTTTTGATGAAATACTGGAACAACTGGAAGAATACGATGAAGAATGTACTCCAGTAGACTTATTAAGTTCCGGTGAATAAGATGGAAGATCTTGATGAAATAAAAATAAAACAGTTCAAATTATCTTGTTGTCAATCTTACCTTACTCCAAAAGGTCGTTGCTTTTCTTGTCCAGAACATCTAGAACTTGATCTGGAAGAAAATGAACCTGATTTGGATTGACTTTTCCCAAAATTTTATATATTATCACTAATCAACAATTATCATGAAAATCACTTCTTGGAACGTCAACGGTATCAGAGCTTGTCTGCAGAAAGATTGCCTTACACCCATCGTCAAAGAAAGCCCAGAAATCTTCTGTATCCAGGAAACAAAAGCTCATCCCGATCAAGTAGATAGATTAATGCACGATTACGAACATCATTTCTGGAATACTGCTGAAAAGAAAGGCTATTCCGGCACGGCCATCTTCAGCAAGATCAAACCGCTTTCTGTCTCTTATGACATCGGCGTAGAAGAACACGATAAAGAAGGCCGAGTTATTACTGCTGAATATGAAGAATTCTATGTAGTAAACGTTTATGTTCCTAACTCTGGCGTTGAACTTAAAAGATTATCCTATCGTAAGACCTGGGATAAAGAATTTTTACATTATTTAAAGAAGTTGGAAAAAAATAAACCGGTTGTCGTTTGTGGTGACCTTAATGTAGCACATACAGAAATTGATTTAGCCAACCCTAAAAGCAATTACAACAAGACAGCTGGTTACACCCAGATTGAGATTGATGGCTTTGAGAATTTTCTTAAATCAGGTTTCATCGATACTTTCCGTGAATTCAACAAGGAAGAAAAACAATATTCTTATTGGAGCTACCGTTTCAATGCTCGAGCCAAGAATGTTGGCTGGCGGATTGATTATTTCTTGATCTCTAAGAAGCTTCGCCCAAAGCTGACCAAGGCTTCCATCCATCCTGCTATCATCGGCTCTGATCATTGTCCGGTTAGTATTGAATTGAAAGATTAACTTGATGCTCCCTAAACATTTATTAACTCTAAAAGTTTAGTTCTAATATGCACTTTCTAATCGAGGAGAAAAAACTGGACAAAGCGGAGAAAATTCAAGTCTTCATCTCTTATTTTCTCCAGCTAATTATCCTCTCCACAGTTATCCTTTCAGCAATTAAAAAAAACTGGTTAACTTTGTTCCTCGGCACTGGAATCTTCCTCCTCACTTTGCTTCCTTCAATTCTGAGAAAAAGATTGAAAGTAAGCCTACCTGCCGAATTTGAGTTTATTACTGTTTTATTCATCTTCATCTCGCTTTACTTAGGAGAATTACATTCTTACTACACTATTTTTTGGTGGTGGGATATTATCTTACATACCAGTAGTGGTTTTCTTTTCGGGATTTTGGGTTTCCTTTTTATCTATATCCTTAATGAGGAAAGAAAAGTTAATGTCAAACTTATCCCTAGCTTTGTTGCTTTGTTTGCCTTCGCTTTTTCTATCACAATCGGCGCTTTATGGGAAATCTACGAATTCGGCATGGATAATATTTTCGGTTTTTTCATGCAGAAAGGTAGTTTAGGCGATACGATGTGGGACCTTATCGTTAATGCCATCGGAGCCTTAATTATCTCAGTTATGGGTTATTTCTATGTCAAAGGAGGCAGTTCCGCTATCTTAGATAGGATGATCCGTAAATTCCTTAAGAGAAACAGAAAATTATTCAAGCGCCAGAAGTAATTCTTGAGCCCTGTTATGATTTTCCTGAACTAAAGTTTCATAATATCTCTTAGCTAATTTAACACTTTCCAGGCAATCAGCAGCACAAGGGAAATGAGAAAGCAAAACCAGATCTTTTTCTCGCTTACTGATATTTGTCCAAGGATTAGTAGTAGTTATTTCCGGATTAGGATTCTCGGCGCTGAAATGGTTACAGAAATAATCTACGCAACACTTAGGATAGCCAAGAATCAACCCTAGATCTTGCTGATTGTTCATCATTTCATAATAACTGGCTAACCAAGACTTCTCTTCAACTTTTGAGATATAAACAAAAGACATTCCTGACCTCTTATCATCTGAGGGTATTCTTATCCCTTTGTTAGAGTAAGCTGTCTCATCAGCCAGCAAAACTTTAAACCTTGATTTTACCAGAAAAAGATTATTGTCGTTGCAGAATTTTCCTACCATCGGTAATTCTTCGTCATAGAATCCTTGTCTTACGACATCTTTAGCATCTTTTAATAGATACAATATTTCCTGAGCTTTAGTCATTGAACCGAAGATTCTTCTTAATTTATTTAACATCCAGATATTAGAGTATTTGACATTTAAATAGATTCTGTAAATAAGTATTATAAAAAATCATCATTTTGAGGAGTTTATGGATAGAGTCTATAGGGAAATAGAAAGACATGAAACAAAAATCACGGGAATTCAATCTTCCATAGAAAACAGGCTAAGAAGAAAAAATAGGGCAACTGTTGGTCTAGTCCTTGGCTACGGGATTGGTGCAGGTATTTTAGCGTTGGGAACAGGTTCAGGATATTCATTTTTTCCTTTAGGTTTTGCTTTACCAAGGTTAGTACTTAACAAAAAATACCAAAAGGCAATTGAACAACAATCAGAATTGATCAACAAGCCAACATTAGTGGAAATTATTAATGGTAATCTAAGTATAGGATTAGAACAAACAATTATTGAGCCAAGTGATGATGGAAAATCAATTGCCATTACACCAGATTTAACCCATCACGAGAAAATTTCTCTTGTTTATGATACTAGTGTATTTCCTTTACAACAAAATTTAGCAAGGTCATTAGAATTGATGGAAAGTTATTATGACAAACTACAATGGAATCAAAAATATATCAAAGGTGAAATTGTTGATATCTCAGAATCCATAAAGAATTATCCTGGAAAATCATTTAGGGAGAACTTAAAAATGAGATTAAATTTATGGTTTACTAGACTTATGAGTTATGATGAATTTTTAAACGAAGGGTTGGAGGTTACTGAAGCCGCTATTTCCCAACAACAAGTTGTTGCTACTGCCCTTAAAGTAGGTGGTGAATTAGTTAGAGGATATGAACCACAAGCAGGACTAGAAGAAACTATTAGCTTACATCATGAATTAGAAAGATTATATGATAACATTCGGGAAACTGTTAAAACAAGCTATCCTTTAATGAGAGAAAAAACTAAACTGCTGTTGGCACCACTAAATTCTTCATAATCATGTCAAGATAAATATTCCAATAATCTAACCCTTCTCTCACCATCTTCATTACAAAATTGTAAGCCACATCATGCAGACCATTATTTGCGGGATTTTCAAAGATTATGGCCTCTCCTAGACCGGCAATATCATGTTCTTTGATTACTTTCATCCAGGCTAAAGAGAAAGCATAAGCTTTGGCTTCTTCATCCTGAGCATTGCCTAAGCTCGGTGTTAGGACATGCCCTAATTCATGACCAACTGTTAACATGATTCTAGCCAAATAATCTTTTTTGACAAAGATTTCTGACAACAAACCTTGCTGGCTTCTGTTGATGGAAAGTCCAATTACTCCTTGCGAAGGAGCTATCTTACGGAAAGCTGGTTCGTCAAGCACGCTGATCTTGATATCAGCAGGGAATGGTTTATTGAGCATTTTCTGGAAAACATCTTCAACATATTCCCTTATTTCTTCTGCTTTACCAACAAAACTGCTTCTTGTCCCTGGTTTGAGAAAGGTATCTGGAATAAAATTATATTCCGGTTTGGTTGGAAACAACTGATAGACAATATTATTTTGTTTGTAGGTTATTTCCGGTTGCGAATTATAAATTCTATTAGAACGAAAAGCAGGAGTTGCAAAATTTACCGGATTATAAACCTCTTGAGGAATACTAGCAGATGCAGCATAAGCTATACCGGAACTATAACTTTGTGTCATCCTTTCTAATCCGCCAAATTGCCTTCCAGCAGAGATATAACTATGTGACATCCGATACATGATTAACTATGATATTTTTGCCAGAATTAAATCTTTCTTCTCAAAGTGCGACATTTTAATCAGTGTCATGAGAAATTCACCGCAAGCGTCTCACCATATCATAAATGAAGGGAATTCTTGCTATTCACTGAGCATCATAAACTAACTGACCATGTTAAAATATAGGGAGGATAAGTTGTTACTGTGGTGTAGTTAATCAAACAAGATTTATAAATAGACTTATTTTTGAGACATTTATGGCTGAATTAGGAACAATCAATCTTACCTATCATGAAAGAGGAAAAATCGTGCAAAAACCTCTTGCTTACGTAGTTGAAACTGCTGATCCTAAAAAGCCATTTTCTATAGAGTTGATCATCTCGAAAGGAGATAAATCAATTCCTCTTAAATCTCACTATCAACAGGAAATTGTTAAAACCATAGAAAGTTCTGCTAATGACCTCACCTATCAGGTTAAACCAATATTTTTTAATGAAACATTAAGTATTGTTGGTAAAATACTTGTTGATAAAACTCATCCTACCATGCCCAGGGCTTACAGGAAAAGATTTAAAGAAGACCATGATACTTTAGGTATACATTTTGCAGGTGATGACATCTCCCCCCGATTCCCCTATGGAGTGCATATCAAGATAGAAGAGATGGATCAATTTGAAAGGACCTTATATCACGAATGGGGTCATGAGTGTCATAATATAGCCTGTAATAAAAATAAATTGCCTTTTGATTATTTTGAATACGACGAAAAAATGGGCGAAGTTGCAGCAATATTATTTGAAAGACTTGTTGTTGATGAAGAATTTGGATCTGAACCACACAAAACTGCTTACGGGTTAGTTAGCAGATCAGAATGGACCCCACTATTACAAGACCTTCCTTTTCACGAAAGATGGCTGGAGATGATGCAATATAGAAAGCATCAAGATCTGGATTGGTTTCTTAGAAGTTTTGAAGCTTTAAAACCATTATAAAAAAGCGGAACCGGGAGGATTTGAACCCCCGACCTACAGCTCTCTCGCACCTCAGTCGATTGAAAGTTATGCTATAAAGCACTACTCCATGGGTTCTTCATCGGTATAGGAGGCTGTCGTTCTATCCAGACTAAACTACGGTTCCTTAATTAAGCAAAAACCGAAGTTCATTTTTATAGTTTGCGGGAGATTTGTGATTAATCAAATAATCCATTCTTCTTTCATTTCTTTGAACTTTCCTTCCTTGATCGCTTCCCTAATAGATTTCATCAGATTGTTAAAGAAACTAAGATTATGTTCAGTAACTAAACTATAAGCCAATAATTCCTTATTCCTGAATAGATTATGAATATATGAGCGAGTAAACCTTTTACAAACAGCGCATTCACAGTTCGCATCTAATGGTGCTAAGTCTTCTCTAAATTTATTATTAATCACTCGATAACGCCATTTGCTTTCTTCGTTACCTTCAGAAGTGAAGACGTAACCCATCCGTGCTAATCTTGTCGGCAGAACACAATCAAAAGTATCTACCCCTAATTCCACACCATTGAAAATGTCTTCCACTGCACCAATACCCAAGAGATGTTTTGGTTTCTTTTCCGGCAATTCTTCCATCATCCAATTGATGATATTGTAAACTTTCTGTTTTGGTTTGCCGAAGATACTACCTAGACCAAAACCGGCAAAACTCAGCTGAGCCATAAACTGGGCACTTTCCCGACGTAAATCCTCATATTGACCACCTTGCACCACCCCATACAAAGTTTGCGGCCCACCTAGTTTTTTATGTTCAGCTAAACATCTTTCCGCCCAAGTATGTGTCCTTTGCAGAGATTTTTTTACAGTCTCATGATCGCTGTCAAAATGCAGGCATTCGTCAAAAGCAAAAATGATGTCCGCCCCTAAATTGTGCTGAATTTGAATCGCTCTTTCTGGTGTAAAGATGTGCTGAGAATTATCAATGCAGGATCTAAAGACAACTTTATCGTCATCGATCTTAAGATTATCATTGAGGCTAAAAACTTGAAATCCACCGGAATCAGTAAACAATGGTTTACCCCAACTCATGAATTTATGCAGACCACCTTGCTGAGCAATGAGCTTTTCTCCCGGCCTTAAGAATAGATGATAAGTATTACAGAGCAAAGCCTGTATTCCCATTTTATCTAAAACATCTTGACTTAATGATTTAATTGTCCCTTTAGTTGCTACAGGAATAAAATTAGGGGTTTCAATCATGCCATGTTCAGTAATTAATTCACCGGTTCGTGCCTTACCTTCCTTAGCAGTTATCCTAAATTCCATTAAAATGAAAAGTTGGCTGTTTATCTATAAAACTTTTGTATCAAAAAGGCTCTGTAAAAATGCTTTTTAAATACTAGCATCATCAGGTCAAAACTCTTTCTGTTTAAGACATCCAGCTCGTTGCGGGGGGACGCCCCTTACGGGGACGCAGAGCTATCCTTATCATAGCAGGAGTTTTGAAGATGCTAGTATTCAGTGTATAAGATAATTCTACAGAGCCTATCAAAAAACAATCTAAAGAATCAATTCTCATGAATCACAATCAAAGACCGAGTATTCTCTATACCTTCCACTTGTTGTAATTTGCCCAGCAGAACTTCATCAAATTCCTTAACATCTTTTACCCTCACCACCGCCACGATATCTGTCCCACCTGAGACGATGTCAGCCCTTTCCACAAAATAAAAATTTTTTAACTTTTTGACGATGTCATACTGCGTTTTCTTCAGATTTTTTAATAAAGTAAGATCCACCGCAATCAGGATATAAGCCAGAAATCCTTTTCCTACCTTGTCATGATCCAACTCAACAGTAAACTTCTTGATTACTCCTTCTTTCTTGAGCTTCTGTATCCGATTATGCACAGTAGTTATCGGCAATAAGGTCTTCTTGGCTATCTGCCGTGTAGAATAATCAGCATTACTCTGCAAGATCTTCAAAATTTGATAATCTTTTTGATCTGTTTTTTCAAACATAATGGAACGAATGTTCCAAATAATATATAAAACTTGTGTTATGATGCTAATAATTACTTCTTTAGACAGAATAAACATATAAATAACCACTGTTTCGCAATCAAAATGATATTACAATACGTAAGCGATCACCTTAAACGACAGGGAATAGAAAGTACGGTACTAACTTATGAGAAAGTAACGAGAACCTGTTACGAGAAAGCAGATCTGTTGAGAGCTGTTGATCCTCGTGGCGACTGGAGGGACAACCGTATTATCAAAGCTATATATGCCTTGGTTGATGATCAACCTTACCTCTTTATCACACCGGAACTTAAACCGAGAGATGGTACTAAAAAAAGAAACATCAGTGGTCGCTCTAACCGCTACAGGAGAATCCTTCATAAGTACGGCAAGCTTACCAAACCAGGAGTTATAGACGACCAACTGGTCAGAAGAGCTTTTCAGGAAGCAGGTCTCTCCGCTCAGGATTACTCTCCTTTGATCAGACCCAAACATACCTACCAAGAATTGCAGGAAGAATGGATCCCCAAATGGATGGAACACGGAACCTGCACTCCATTCCCTAAAGTGGAAGATTTCCAGACATTGAAAGATTATGGCGGTCTAAAAAGAGTTTTCATCAATGATATTCCTTCGCTTGATGAAAAAATGGTGGATGTTTCTGTTGGAGGGAGAGGAGAAAAAGCTAAAAGAACTT
>Ga0210057_1010350_pt1 | contig 10579 bp, 10 predicted proteins | sample CryGeyCG2114_010_2_FD_183968 | JGI IMG/M metagenome (GOLD analysis project Ga0210057, IMG submission 183968) | Groundwater microbial communities from aquifer - Crystal Geyser CG10_big_fil_rev_8/21/14_0.10 (SPAdes) (version 2) | ecosystem: Environmental > Aquatic > Deep subsurface > Groundwater ...
AGAGGCTATGCAGTTTCAACGGTCGGATTTGATGAGGAGATAATCAAAAAGTACATTCGGGAACAAAATGATAACGACAGCCGGTTTTAGAAACCGCTAAAATTAATTTAATAAACTAAACGAGTGACTGGTTATGACCGCCTTTTAGGCGGCCCCACTCATCAAGCCACCGCCTTTGGCGGGGGTGTACTGACTAGAGTGGATTTAAAGTCTTATCACGAGTCAGGTATAGAAAAAGAAATACAGGACGCCATTAATTTGAGGAGACGCGATTTAAGCGATTTTGAGCGCTCAAGTCAGTTTTTAATTAGACTAATCAATCATTGCAGTTTCTATCCACTTTTCTTTTTAAAGGGCTCCTTGAGTTGTTTTGGGAGCCCTTTTATCTTGCCTATTTTTTTAGTTTTTGCTAAAATTATGTATATGAAAAAATCTAATAATAAAAAAATAGTCGTGGCCGTTAGCGGCTACTTTAACCCTATTCATGTGGGGCATTTGGAAATGATTCGGGAAGCCAAAAAATTGGGCGATCATTTAGTAGTGATAGTCAACAGCGACCATCAAGTTAAACTGAAAGGAAGCGTGCCTTTTATGCCGGAGGCGGACAGGGTCAAAATTATGGAAGCTATAAAATGGGTGGATGAGGTATTTTTGTCAATTGATAAGGACGGCACGGTTTGCGAGTCTCTTAAGGCGGTCAGGCCCCATATTTTCGGCAATGGCGGAGACAGAAACAAAAAAAACGTGCCTGAAGACAAGGTTTGCGCCGAGTTGGGCATTAAAATGGTTTATAATCTGGGCAAGAAAATCAGGTCTAGTTCTATTTTAATAAAAAAAGCGGTCGGGAAAGTGCGAAGTGCGAATGACGAAGTGCGAATGACGAAGTGCGAATTTATAAAATAGAAAGTTGCAAAGTTATTTTATGAGGAAAAAAACGGGAAATAATTATAATGTGTTGAAGTCAATAATATTTTTAATTATTGTTATTTTTATTTTTGGCAATGTCTTGTATTATCGGGGCGTCAATAGTCCGGCAGATAAAAACGGCCAGGATGTCTTGTTTGAAGTTAAGGCCGGAGAGGGGGTTAAGCAGATTTCTAAAAATTTGGAAAAAAGCGGATTAATTAAGTCCAATTTTTATTTTAATTTATACGTCAAAAGAAATGATTTAGAAAAGAAATTTCAGGCCGGTTCATATGCTTTGAATCCGATGTTGTCAGCTAAAGAGATTGCCGAAGCTCTAACAGAGGGCAAGAGCTTAAGCAAGGAAAAGACGATTAAAATTATTGAGGGCTGGAATACCCGGGAAATCAGCCAATATTTTGAGCGCCAGGGCATGTTCCAGAGCGAGGAGTTTTTGGAGCTGGTCGGCTTTCCCAAGATTAATTACCAGGATAGCAAGCAAATGCCTTATCCCAAGGATTATTCCAAGGATTTTTCTTTTTTAAAAGACAAGCCCAGTTATTACGGTCTGGAGGGTTATCTTTTTCCAGACACTTACCGGATCTTTAAGGACGCTAGCTTAGATGATATAGTTTTGAAAATGCTTGATAATTTTAACAAAAAGTTGACCTATGAGATGCGACAGGACATAAAAAAACAAGGTAAAACAATTTACGAAATTATTACCATGGCTTCGTTAGTAGAAAAAGAGGTTAGGACTGAAGAGGATATGAAGATTGTTTCCGGGATTTTTTGGGACCGGATTAAAAACAACCAAGCCCTGGAGTCTTGCGCCACTCTGGCGTATATCCTGGGCCAAAATAAGCCGCAATATACGACCGAGGACACCAAGATTGATTCGCCTTATAATACTTACCAAAACAGGGGACTGCCGCCCGGGCCGATTTGCAATCCCGGCCTAAAAGCCATCAGGGCGGCGATTTATCCCCAATATTCAAATTATAATTATTTTTTGAGCCGGCCGGATACGGGTGAGACGGTTTTTTCCGCGTCTTATGAGGAGCACGTGAGGAATAAGCAGAGGTATTTAGGCGGTTAGCCGTTAGCCGTTAGGTTTTAGGGTGTAGGGGGTAGTTGTGATATTTTTAAATTTGTGCTACTATGAAAATAATAGCACTTTTTAAATGAAGCTTGTCCTAATGGGGGGCAGGCGTTTTTATTTAATAATTTAATATAGGCAAGGAAAGGAGAAAATTTGAAGCAAAGAGACAAGGTCGGAAACAAAGGGTATAATGATAAAAGAAGGAGAATAACGAAATGCTTACAATTGAAACCTTTAAGGGATTTATTGGTTATGGCAAAAACAACCCTTTGTCGTTCACAGGCTTCATCTGTATCTCGTTAAGTTTTGACTCTGGCTAATGGTAAAGGAGGTGAGTCTAAGGGCCCAGCACAGCCGGCCGCGGCCAAAAATAAAAAATTCTAGAAGCGCGGGGATAGCGGTTGTGATGCCAGAGACAGGAACGAAAGTTTTAATTTAAACCAAACACGGGGTTAGTCCATCCAGGACTAGCCCCTTTTCATTTGACAAAAAATTAAGATTTGATATACTATAAATACCTACTATTTTAGTATGTTTTATGCGGTTTTCAACTAGGACAACTTACGGCCTGCGGGCGATGATTTGCTTGGCGAAAAATTGCGGGTCGGAATGTTTGTCCTTGCCCAATATTGCCAAAAAAGAGGGTATATCTTTAGGTTATTTAGAGAGATTATTTTCCAGATTAAAAAATGCCGGTTTGATAGAGGCGCAAAAAGGCGCAGGCGGAGGATATAAACTGTCAAAGCCAGTCGGAAAAATCGCGGTTTATGATATTGTCAGGGCTTTGGAGGGCAGCGCTAGGTCGTTTTATTGCCTGGCCGAAGATGGCCGGTCAAGGTGCGCCAAAAAAGGAGGCTGCGGGGCCTTGATAGTTTTAGAAAAGACCCAGCAAGCGGTGAATAGGACTTTGAAGAAGCTGAAGTTGAAGGATTTGATATAATGCGAAACCATAAATTTTTATATGCGAATATACAAAAATGTGAAATTACAGATTAATATAATTATTTTAGTTTTGTTTTTGTTCTTGCCTAAAATAGCCCTGGCTAACAGCTTACCTGATTTTGACCATGACGGAGTGCCGGACAGAGATGAAATTGAAATTTACAAGACTGATTATAAGTCGGCTGACACGGACTCGGACGGCTATAGCGACTGGGTTGAGCTGAATGCCGGCTTTTCGCCTTTGAATCCGGGGAAGATAAAATTAGAAGATAGTGATTATGACCATGATGGTTTATCTGACAGAATGGAATTAAATTTTGGGACTGATTTAAGCCTGGTCGACAGCGATGGGGATGGATTTTCCGATGGAGAAGAGATAGATAGCGGCTATGATCCGCTAAACGCTGATATCGGCAAAAAACTGGAAAAAAGAATAGAAATAAATACAGGCGCGCAAGAATTAAGTTATTTTTTGGGCGGGGTGAGAATGGGGAAATTTATTGTATCATCGGGTAAACCAAGTATGCCTACGCCCAGGGGGCATTTTAAAGTAAAAAACAAGAGTCCCAAGGCCTGGTCGGCCGCCTACGGACTGTGGATGCCATATTGGATAGGGTTGGGCACAGGCAGTTTCGGGATCCACGAATTACCGGTTTGGCCGAGTGGTTACCGCGAAGGCGAGGACCATTTGGGTACGCCGGTTTCCCACGGCTGTATTCGTTTAGGCATTGGGCCGGCCGAGGTTCTTTATAACTGGGCGGAGGCGGGGATAGGGGTGTTTATTTATTAAAAAGTAAATAGATGTTTTGTGCAGGCGTCTCGCCAGCACAGCCGGCGTGAGTCTTAAAAACCAACGTACGCGTCGCAGGCCTGGAGGCCAGCGACCAGCTTCTTATTACTTATTACTTATTACTTATTACTAAAATATATGCAATATTCAAATAAAGTAATCAATCATTTTAAAAATCCCAAAAACCAGGGAGTGATTAAAGATGCGGATGCGATTGGAGAAGAAGGCAATCCGGTTTGCGGGGATGTGATGAAAATCTATCTAAAGATAGGGCTTAAGAAGGCTCAAAAGGGCTTAAAAGGGCAAGAAGTCGGTTTTATTGAAGATATAAAATTTGAAACTTTGGGGTGCGCGGCTGCGATTGCTGTGTCTTCAGCTTTGACCCAGATGGCCAAGGGTAAAACCCTGGAAGAGGCCTTAAAAATAAAAAAAGATGATATTGTTGAGAGTTTAGGCGGTTTGCCGCCGGCGAAAGTACATTGTTCTATGCTTGGTGTAGATGCGTTAAAGAAGGCGATTGGGAATTATAAATCACGTAACACGTAACATAAGTTTTATGAGTAAAAAATTTGAGGACAAAATCAAAAAAGCTTTGGAGAAAATTAGGCCGGCCCTCAAAGCCGATGGCGGGGACGTGGAGCTGGTTAAATGGGACAAAAAGACCGGTGTAGTTCAGGTTAAACTCTTGGGCATGTGTTCTGGCTGTCCGATGGCCCAAGTAACTTTGAAGCAGGGGATTGAAGCGGAAGTGAAAAAGGCGGTGCCGGAGGTGAAGGAAGTGGTAGCGGTTTAGTGGCTGCGAATCAACGAATCATTTCACAAATTTACAAATACCAGATAAAACGTTTTGGTTAATATTTTAAATTTACATCGAATTTGTTAATTTGTGGTAATAATATAAATTAATTAATTTAATAATCATAATACATATGAAAAAGTATATATGCCAAGGCGGATGTGGCAATGAAAAATCCGCCAAAGAGGGAGACAAGACGCCCGAGTGCTGTGGTAAGCCGATGAAAGATATTAAAGACGGTGAAAAAAAATCCAAGGAGTCCGGTGGTTGTTGCTGCTGCTGTTAAAAAAAATTATAAAATTATAAAATTCTATGAAAGCATACTTTGACCATAGCGCTACTACGCCGGTTGATGATAAGGTGCTTAAGGCAATGTTGCCTTATTTTAGCCAAAAATTCGGTAATGCTTCTTCGATCCACGGTTTTGGGCAGGAGGCGATAGCCGGAGTTGATAAGGCCCGCGAGCAGGCGGCCGGCTTTTTGAATTGTAGCCCGGAAGAAATAATTTTTACATCAGGAGCCACAGAGTCAAATAATTTGGCTATCAAAGGCGTTGTTCGGGCCCTTCGACTTCGCTCAGGACTGGCGCTTAAAGAAAAGTCAAAACAAAAATCGCACATCATTACCAGCCTGATTGAGCATGACGCGGTTCTGGAGCCGTGCTTAGAATTAGAAAAGGAAGGGGTTGAGGTAACATATTTGCCAGTCAAGCCAAATGGCGTGGTGGATGTGGAAAAATTTAAAAAAGCCATAAAAGATAATACGGTTTTGGTTTCAATAATGTATGTTAACAGCGAAGTCGGCTCAGTCCAGCCGATTCGAGAGATTGGGAAAATTATCAAAAAAATAAATGATAAGAAGCTAAGGGACTGGCAGAAATTACCGACTCATAAACGAACAAACAGGCCGGAGTCGATTTATTTCCATACTGATGCTACTCAGGCTGTTAATTTTTTTAATTGCGATGTAAAATGGAATTATATTGATATGTTGTCCATGTCCGGGCATAAAATATACGGGTCAAAGGGAGTAGGAGCTCTGTACAAGAAAAAGGAAGTGCCGATGGCGGCTCTGCAGAGAGGCGGGCATCATGAAAATAATTTGCGTAGCGGAACTTTGAATGTAGCTGGGATTGTCGGCTTGGGGGCGGCCCTGGACATTAAAACATTAAAACACCCTCGCCGCTCACTGATCGGCGGGGCAGGCAAAAACGTTAAAACAAATCTTAATTCAAGCCAGTGGATAAAATCAGAGGAAAATTTAAGGATTGCCAAGTTGCGCGATTTACTAGTGAGTGAGATTAAAAAGAATATTCCAGACGTAATTTTAAATACTGATCGGGAAAACTCCACCCCGGCGCATGCCCATTTTTCTTTTTTGGGTGTGGAAGGGGAGTCAATTTTAATTGCCTTGGATCTGGAGGGCGTGGCTGTTTCCACGGGTTCGGCCTGCGCTTCCGGCAGTTTGAAAGCTTCGCATGTTCTCTTGGCCATGGGCATTAAAAAAGAAATCGCCCACAATTCAATCCGCTTTACTTTAGGGAAGGGCAATACCGAAGCCGAGATCAGGCAGACGGTTAAAAAATTGATCCCAATTGTGAAAAAATTAAGGAAAATGAATCCAATATATAAAAATGCTTAATCAGTCATCCAAAAAAACAATTAAAGACATATTAAAAGGAGTTGACGTAGAAATCAACGGCAGCCGGCCTTGGGATATTCAGGTGAAAAATGAGGATTTTTATTCGCGGATTCTAGCCGGCGGTTCGCTAGCTTTGGGCGAGTCGTATATGGACGGCTCTTGGGAATGTCGGGCAATTGACCAGTTGATTGTCAAGTTTCTTTCCGCCAATTTGGATAAAAAAATCAGGCCGACAGGATCCTTTTTGCGGGCATTATTTAAGGCCTGGCTTTTTAATCAACAGAGAAAATCCAAGGCCCATGAGATTGGCGAGAAGCATTATGATATCGGCAACGACCTTTATAAAAATATGCTTGGCCAAAGCTTAAATTACAGCTGTGGCTATTGGCGGAAAGCTAAGATCCTGGACCAGGCGCAAATTGATAAAATGGATTTAATTTGCAAAAAATTGGAGTTAGAGCCCGACATGACTTTGCTTGATATCGGCTGCGGCTGGGGGAGCCTGGCTAAATTTGCGGCCGAAAAATACAAAGCTAAAGTTGTCGGGATTACGGTTTCAAAAGAACAGGCCAAGCTGGCCCAAGAATTAAACAAGGGTTTGGACGTGGAAATAAGATTGGAGGATTATAGGGATATAAAAGAGAAGTTTGACAGGGTAGTTTCGGTCGGCATGTTTGAGCACGTGGGCGCGAAAAATTACCGGACATATTTCAGGGCCGCCGGCCGGGTGTTAAAAAATAACGGCTTGTTTCTCCTTCATACCATTGCCGGCAATAGGTCGGCTGCCAATACTGATTCCTGGATTGATAAATATATATTTCCCAATTCATTGTTGCCGTCGGCCAAGCAAATTACATCCGCTTATGAAGGAATTTTTCGGTTGGAAGACTGGCATAATTTCGGGCCTGACTATGACAAGACTCTAATGGCTTGGCATGAGAATTTTAATAGGAATTGGGATAAAATTAAGGATAATTACAGCCAAAGATTTAAGCGGATGTGGAATTACTATCTCCTAGCCTGCGCCGGATCCTTTCGGGCCGGCAAAAATCAGCTTTGGCAGATAGTTTTTCGGAAGATTGATTCTATAGAAGTCGGTTATGAGAGTATTCGTTGAATACGCCAAGTAACGCTATTTACGCCAAGGGACGCTAAGTGAAGTTGACAAGTTCTTTTGAAATTTATTTCCCCCTTCTCGGAATTTTTTTTGGGGTTCTAATCCCCGGGGAAATCATGTTGTTTTTCTTACTTGATCTTGCGTGGCCTCCTTTTCTTGTCTATAAAAAGTAACAAGGAAAACGACTTCATACCCGGATAGTCTCGCGTTATCCGGGTTTTTTCTTTTTAAACCTGGCCATAAATAGTTAAGCTGATAAAAAGCCGGATAAATCCGGCTAACATAAAAATTAAAAATAAAAAATGCCCGCGGGACTTGGAATTTTAGTTCGCGGGCATTGTGTTGTTTTTATTTATTATATCTAAATACATAAATTTCTCCATTACCAAGCTCTTGCCAGGAGTCGGCTTCCAACTTGGCTTCTTCCAGGATTTTCGGAAAGGCCCACCAGTATTTATTGAGGACAAAATAAGATTCGCTGACTCCGGTTAATTCCATGGCTTCTTGCATGGTTTTTTTTGTTGGGTAGTCGTAGACCATGTCCAGATAAAATTGATAGAGAGGAGAAGAGGTGGGGATGGGATAGAAGTAGAATTGCGAATGCCGAATGTCGAATGCCGAATTATCGTTTATTGTTAAATATCTTTTAAAGCCGAATTCGCGCAGAGCAGCGGCGCTTGTCTGCTGGTTAGCCAGGACGATGTAATCAGCTTGGTGGTTATCCTCAATCCAACGGACAGCCTCAATGTCAGTTTGACTAACCGCGTAGCCGTGGGAGTTGAAATAGCGGTCATATCTTGGATAGGATATATAGAGGGAGGTTGTAATTAAAATTACAAAAAATATCAGCCAGGGGATTTTGATTGAATTTTTTTGCGCCAGAATTTTATCTATCAGCCAATAGAGAGCGGTCAGAATAAATGGCAGACAAAAAATTATAGCCACAAAAAGGATTCTTTGGGCAAAATCGCCTTGTTCGTAGTCAATGATAAAATCAAAAGAGATTTGCCTGGTTAAGAAATAAGAAACTAGAAGCGAGGCGGCCAAAAATAAATTTAAGAAAAATATTTTGGAATGCTCTCGGTGGCGCCAGGCCAAAAATATGCCAGCTAAAACCAGAGCGATGATGATGAATTTTAAATTAAAGGCATAAAGGTAGATAAAGTTTAAAATAAAGTTTTCTTGGTTGGGAACATTAAAGGTGAAAGAGGAGGTAGTTAGAGTCTCTAGAAGACCATTACTTTTATTTATTATATTATTCGGCTCCCAAAGATCCTTCGCTCCACTCAGAATGACAAAAGAGAGGGGAACGGCAACAGATGAGAGAATAAAAATTAAAACGTAGAGCCATTTTTTAATTTTTTGCCAACTGCTTTTGTGGTAAATAGTCAGGGTTAAAGCAAAAAATATAGCCGGTACTCCGGCGATAGGGTGGGTGGCCAGAGCTGCCAGGGCAAAAACGCAGACCACAGTTAATTCCGGCAGACCGGAGCAGGTCAGGCCATAAAGAATGGTTAGGATTAAAAAAAGATAAGCTAAATTTTGGGGAGTGGTAACAATAAAAAAAGTAAAAGGCAGTATTAAAATTGCCAAGACAAGGAGCGAGCCGGCTCTTTGGTTGGAAAAATATTTTTTTATAAATTGATAAAGGGCGGCTGGAAGCGTTAAAGCGGCCAAGAGCGGGACTAAAAGCTTATCCAAATGGGTTATTGAAATAGTTGTGATTTTGTGTAAAATAACAATAAGGCCATATTGGCCCAGATAATAGAATGGCTTAGGGCTGACCGAGCCGGCTTTATCTATTAAATCAACCGTGGCTTGGTGGATGAAAGGATCAAAGCCGTAGCCGATTTTGTAAATAACCAGGGCAATAGAGAAAGAAAGGAAATAAAAAGTGGGTATTAGATATTGGGTATTAGATATTGGATTTAGATAAATTATGATTATAATTATTAAAATTAACAAAGCGTAGAGGGCGAAAAAGTAGACTGGGACGGCTTGCCAGGGAGAGATGAGGGGGGCGGCGGACAGGGATTGAATGAGAACGTAAAAGCATGAGCATATTAAAACACAAAAACACAAAAACATAAAAATACGGAAATTTGAAAACGCGAATTTTGTTTTTATGTCCCCAGTTTTTTTGACCTGCTTGGCTGATAGGAAATATTGGAGTATAATAAAAGTAGCGACTGTTAATATCAAACTTAACCAAAAACCGATACTATTTAAGCAATAAAGACGATAAACCAGTCCGCTCCAAAAAGCGATGAGAGCAATTAAGACAGACAGAGAGTATATAAAGTTGTTTTTTAGACAGTTAAACATGGGATTATAATTCGAATCTGCAAATTTATCCGAATATTACAAATAATTATTAACTAAATAATTCAGTAGGGTTTGAATTATTATCTATATCATAGCAAATTTTATGAATCAGACAAACTTTGAGGCCACTGAAAAAATTTATTGGCATGATAAAATAATGGCCAAAACCGTTTTAAGGATATTTCCAAAACGAATCTTGCCAAATCATATTACTGTATTCAGGTTTTGGGCCACTCCGTTCGTAGCCGCCCTGATGTTTTACGAGCGCTATAGTATTGGTTTGATGGCTTTTTTGCTTGTGGCTTTTACTGATGCCATAGACGGATCAATGGCCAGAACCAGAAACCAAATAACCAGGTGGGGGAAAATTTATGACCCTTTGGCCGATAAAATTTTAATCGGCAGTATGGTATTTATTATTGTTTTAAAATATATTGACCTTTGGACATCGCTAGTTATAATCGGCTTGGAAATGATAATTATTATTGTGGCCTGGGTTAGAATGGTAAGGGGCCACAAAATCCAGGCCAATCTTTGGGGAAAAATTAAAATGAACCTGCAGGTCCTGGGAGTAGTAATTCTGCTTTTTTCCATAATTTTTGACTGGGCGGCTCTCTTACCTTTGGCCTCAACTACTCTTTATTTGGCGATTGCCTTTGCCATAGTCAGCTTGGCTACTTTTGGGATATAGTTTTATAATAAGAGCTACGGGGCTTAATGGGGCGGATGGGGGAATGGGGCGTGAGACAATAGACTTTTAGCTTATATTAAATTAATAATATAAAAGAGATTGACAAGCATTTATAGATGTGTTATAATGTAATAATGTAATTTAGCCTGCATTAAATAGTCAATTGCAACACCTTTGAATAAATATTTAAATTAACTTGTAGGTTATTAAGCATACATTGTTCTTCAAAAATTTCTCTTGGTGTTTTCCAGCTTAAACATTTTCTCGGCGTG
>Ga0210057_1010352_pt1 | contig 10578 bp, 12 predicted proteins | sample CryGeyCG2114_010_2_FD_183968 | JGI IMG/M metagenome (GOLD analysis project Ga0210057, IMG submission 183968) | Groundwater microbial communities from aquifer - Crystal Geyser CG10_big_fil_rev_8/21/14_0.10 (SPAdes) (version 2) | ecosystem: Environmental > Aquatic > Deep subsurface > Groundwater ...
AGAAATAAATAGAAACAGTGAAGAAACCATTGCTAAACAAAATGCAACTCTATTTCTTTTTAGTTTTCCATCCCTCAGAATTTTATAAGGATCTGGATATATTTAAACTTAAACGAAAGTAGCACATTCATAAAAAAATCTTTCAGGTGAAACGCCCCGATCGGGGGTGGTCATTCGCCTTTTTTTGGGAAATGCCCCACATGGGCATGGACTTGCGTGCAATGCCCCGCGCGGGATTTGCCCTTTAGGCAATTATGGAAATTTCAAGTATTTTCTTGTTTTTCCTCCGCTTTTGCGAATATTATTCTGATTTTCATTCTTATTTTGTTAAAAGTCGTCGGAGTTTATTTATTTTTCTATTTTTTCAAACATTTTCTTTATTCATATATTCCACGCTTACATCCTCTTTGCTTCCGTCACGATTTTGAGCCCATATTGTTGTCCAATTTGCCCCCGATGCAAACTTAACGGGGTCTTCAATTACCTTAAATCCGGAAGGGTCAACATATATCTTTATTCCGGAAGGAGTATAAAATTCAGCCCAAGCGTGGTCCCATCCATCTGGTCTGATTAGTCTTGATTCATAACCCAATTTTCTCATAATCTCAACAAAGTAAACGCTGTCTTCACCACATCTTCCAAGTTGAGATTTAATTACCCAAGAAGCTGGAATCCCTCTGTGAAAAAACCGAGGTTGCCCATTTATCCAGTATAATCCCCAACCATTATTTAAGGTCCATAAACTTTCTTCTTCTGTTGGATAATGTATTTCTGTCTTTATTCAATTCAGAAGGATTGGGACAACAACATAATAATCAGTTTCATTTCCCAAAAGTTCATTTATATGGGACTCAACAATTTTATCCCCAAAAGCCCAATTATAAGCGAGAGGGTAAAGCATCCAGAGAAATATTAAAAAAAAGAATAATATTCTAAGAAAGTAACCAATAATTATTGGCTTAAGGATATTTTTGTGTTTATGTGTGTTGTTGTTTTTCTTTTCAACTTCCATTGTTTGATACTCCATTTAGCCAAAGCACCGAGTAGGGTTACAGATAACAAAGCCAAAGTTAATTTTATAGTTAAATTAAAGAAAGTGAGTTCTTGCTTTAATTCTCCAATTTGGACGCTTAAATCTGTTATGTTTTGATTCAAAATATAGATATTTTGAGTTAATGCAATAAGCTCTCTGTTGGTAATATTAACTTCTTTGGATAAATAGGAATCTTTGTAATAATCTGACAAATTTGAATAATAAATAACTTGTTGAGAGAGATTTGAATTGTTTTGTGTTAATTCAGTTATTTTTATAATTTCACTTGAACAGTCACAATCTTCTGTACTTCCTGTTTGGGCTGAATTTGCAAATGGAATAATGATTAAAATAAAGAAAAATGCAAAAAAGAAATGTTTAATCTTATTCATCTTAATTCAACTTTCTCTGATTTTTAATTTTATTTAATCTTTCATCTGCAATTTTTATATAATCTAAATTATTATCTATGCCTATCCACTTTCTACCTAATTCTTGTGACGCCAGTGCTGTGGTTCCGCTCCCAATAAAAGGATCTAAAATAATGTCTCCTTCTTTTGATGCCATTTCAATTAATCTCTTAAATAATTTTAATGGCTTCTGTGTTGGATGTGCAGCACGCCCATTTTTTCCTTTGATCCTTTCTGGACCCTGACAGGAAGGAAAATCCCATACATCTCTTAATTGTTTACCATAATTATATTGCTTCATTTTTTCATAATTAAATGTCCATTGTTTTCCTTTTGAAAACCAAACAACAAATTCTGTCGAATGGGTAAGCATTCTTTTGGTTATACTTGGCATTGCATTTGGTTTTCTCCATGTTATAATGTTCAATGGTTTGTAATCTAATTCTTTTAGAGCAATTATTACTTCTCCAATATTATGTAGGGAGCAACAAACCATTATAGTTCCTTTATCAGATAAGATTCTGTCAACTTCTTTTACCCATTTCTTAGTAAAGTCCATATAATCAGAATATTTGTCAAATTTATCCCACTCTTCATTTACTTTGTAATATGCTCCCCCTGTTTTATTGTCTGGTAAGTTCACTCCCCCTTTAGAAGCATTATAAGGAGGGTCTGTTAAAACTAAATTAATACTTTTATCTTTTATATTAGACATAATTTCTATACAATCTCCTTGATGATTTTTATTAATTAATTCTTCCATTTGTTAAGACTTTCTCCCATTTTGTTAATCTATTATGCATCTCCTTAACCCATTGATCAGAGTTTTCAATCCCTTTCAAATTCAAAAGATTACCATATAATTCTAGAAGATGATTTCTCGTAAATTTTTTTCCATTTTCTTTCATAGTTAAAAGAATCTCTAATAACTTAACAAATTGCTTAAGAGTTATTGGGATAATTTTTTGTTTTATTCCTTTATATCCATAATTAATTGCCATCCAGAAAGTTTCTAATGTATCTACATGTAAAGATGGAGCAATAAATAAACAATATGTTTCTTTATCTGAATTTTCTTCTTCAAATTCTCTAAGGTGTCTCATAACAGGCTGACCTTCATTAAACCACTGAGACCTATCTTTAAGAAGAGTAACTTCACAAATAGAGTTATATTCTTTGTAAAAACATTCTATATCTGGCTTTCCGGCAGGAGCGGTATTTGTTGGTTCGTTATCATCTCCAACAGGATAATTTGGTTTTATCCTAACAGCATCATTCAGGGCATTTAATCCTAACGTAACATATTTTTCTAAAACTAAGGGTCTTCCATCCATTTGGTATATCTCTTTATCTAAAATTTCTATATAATTTTTTATGTTTTTCACATCTTGAGATTCATCATGTTCTATTTCTTCTTGTAGCCTTCTTCTGGAAACCCTTAATTCTTCTATATAAATTTTTAATTCTCTAAGGTCAAGTTTGAGATAATCTTTTTTCTTAAATAATTCTTCACCAATTTCATTTTCTAGAGATTTTATTTCTACGGTTATATTCTTAGCAATTTCTCTCAAACTAGCTAGATTATCCCAAGGCAATTTAGGTCTTGTTATATCTGAAAGGTATTCCAAATATTCAGATCTATTCTTGAATATAATCGTTTTTCCAGAATCTATTTTGATTAGTGATTTTATTTCTATATTTCTTCTTTGTTCTAAATCCACATAATAACCACTGCCACGAATATAGATATATCTTGTAAGTCTAAAATATCTTATTATATTATCTGTATATTCTTTCAAATTTTTTAGGGTTTTTTCTACGAGCTTTTTATCTTTACTTCCCAAAAATCTTTCTACAAAAGTGTAAGAATATTTTTTGAAAAATTCTTTTTTGTTCTTTTGTTTGCTTAAATTAGTTCTAAGTGTGATAATCTCATTTGAATATTTCTCAATATCCTTGTAATTTATCAATGTAGGGACAAATAGTGAAAATTCTTTTCTACTTATCCCAACAGCTTTGTTTCCTTTAGCAGACCATTTTTTGTTTACTTTATCAATTAAATGAAGAGTAACAATAAAAGGTTTTATATCAAAACCATCCTCTTTTTTGAAATCCTTAGAATCTATATTTGGTAACTGCCATTTTAAAAAACTTCTGAAAAAAACTTCTCCTAAATCGTAATCTTCTTTTAAGAAAGTTTTGCCAACAGCTGAAATACAAATTCTATTTTTTTCATCTAAAAAAACCAAACCCATTTTTTCTAATGGGTTGAATGATTGTCTTCCCCTCATATCTCCTCCACCAGTATATTCTTTAGAATCTAATATTTCTTCGGCTTCTTCAAATTTAATAATTTCATCATTGTTCATTAACCTTAGATGTTTGTTAGATAACCCGCTATAAAATTGCTGACTTCCATATCCATATAATTTATTTTGGATTAGTAAAATCTGAAATTTTCTTTGATTGGCACGAGTCCATTCTTCTCCTTCCATTGACTTCAGAATTCTAAGAAAATCTCTTATTCTTTCGGGATTTCTTACAGTAGTTGAAATAGACCAAGGTTTTTTCATCTTTATTAAGTCCTCACTTTTCAAAGTAACAAAACATATTTAAGTGTTACTCTATTAAAAACATCATGATAAAGGGGTGGTTAAAATGGTTTCTAAAATAGATTTAATGCACGGAGATTGTGTAAATATCTTAAAAAATTTACCTGATAATTCAGTAGATATGATTTTTGCAGATCCTCCTTATAATCTTTCTGGAAGGGGAAATATAACTTGTAAAAATGGAAAAAAAGTAGTTTGTGATAAAGGAGATTGGGATGTAATTGATGACATTCATGGATTTAATGAGGAATGGTTAAAAGAATGCAAAAGAGTTCTTTCAGATGACGGTACAATTTGGATTTCTGGAACATTGCATAATCATCCATCTATTGGGGTTTTACTAAAAAAACTTGGATTTTGGATAATTAATGATATAATTTGGTTTAAACCAAATGCTCCTCCTCAACTTCAACCCAATAGGTTAGCTCCCTCAACTGAGCTAATATGGCTTGCTAGCAAGAGCAAAAAATATTATTTTGATTATAATAAAGCTAAACAGCTAAATGGTGGAAAACAAATGAGAAATTTATGGATATTGACAGCTAAAAGACATAAAACAGAACACCCCACGGAAAAGCCAGAAGATCTCTTGGAGAGGATTATTTTACTTGGGAGTAAAGAAGGGGATGTAATCTTAGATCCTTTTATGGGTTCTGGGACTACTGGAGTTATATCGAAAAGATTAGGAAGACATTTTATTGGAATTGAATTAGATAATGATTTTTTTAGAATAGCTAAAAATAGAATTGATTCAGAAAAAGAATTGCAGAAAAAAAATATTTTGATAGCAGAAATACAGATAGCCTCCTTTATAGAAAAACAGGAATTATCTTTATTGAAAAAAGCCAGAGAAGAATCTATGGTTGCTTAACTTCTTTGTTATTATTAGACGGATAATATTTTTCAGCTTATTCCAAAATATCATTGTAACTTTTTCCTAAAAGTATGTTCGAAAATATCTCTATTTTTAATACAACAGATTTGATATAAACAGTGATAAGATCTAATATCTCTTTTTGCAAACTCATAAATTCAGTAACAGCTACAGGTATACTCTTCCATTTATGATCAAGATCAAAAAAATGTTTATATCGAGGATTATCATCAAATTCTAGATCTTTAGCGAACCAACTAACTGGAACATGTGCAAAGATATCTCTTATTGCAACAAACCTCTCTAAATCTGCCAGTAACGGCGATTCAGGGATGTTTGGAAGTTCTATAGGTTTAGACTTATGTCCAAGTTGACAATACCAACATAAAGCCTCAACATCTGAAACTTCTTCTTTACCAAAATTCTCATAGCTAATATGATAAGAACTTAATTGTTCTGTGCCACCGCACTTTCTACATTTTTTAAAGTAATTCACAAAATAACTATTTTTCTTCCCCCAATCCTCACTCTGAATATAGTCTCTATAAGTAATTTCGTCATCTATTTTCTTTAGAATCTCCTTTAAAATTCTTACTTTAGCATTAAACCCAAGACCCCCAAGTTCATTTTCTTTTCTCACTCCAGTAATTAGATTGAATTCTTTTTTATCCGGGTTGATAACCAAATCTTCTCCCCCTGTTTTTGTTATAAGTTCATCAAAAGCCATTTCAACTTTTACCAAAGCCTCAATTACATTCCCTCTTGCATTAACAACTTTTTCATGTCTCTCTTTGAGGTCAGGAATTTCTTCCGTAATTCTCTTAGATTCTTTTAACATAGTATCTACATCTGAAATTCTTTTTTCCCTTATCAATTTATCAAACTCTTTTAGGTCTTCAGTCATATTTTTTGAAAGTCTCTCGCTTTTTTAAGAATTGTTATTGACAGCAACCCCCTGCATCAATGTAGCACATTCATAAAAAAAATCTTTTAGGTGAAACGCCCCGACCGAACGACGGATAAAAGTGTCTCAGTTAGGGTTTTGTGCACTTTTTCCATCCTTTTGTTTATATTCTTTTGACTTTTTAGCTCCCTCTTCTAGAGTCAAAATTTTATCAACCCAAGAGGGGTTTTCTGCCATTGGTTATTCTAAGAGGTTGTTCTTTAATTATTTTTCTAAACTCCTTATTTTTTCAATCGGAGGACTATTATTCATCCTCTTATAAGACTCTGCAATTTCTCTGAATTTCTTATTTATTTCTATATTTCTTTTTATTGCATCCACCCCAAATTTATGTAAAACAAAATAGTTATTCAAAAATTTTAATAATTTTTTACGAGGAATTTTGGATGATTCTTTAATTATCTCTTTTAATGTGTCTTCTGTAATTATTGGTTCTTTTTTTGAAATTAAATACTTAATAATATCAATTAAAGCATAAACTCCCGCTCTCTTAAAATTTGGGTTAGGTAGATTATCTATTTGAAGATTATAATGCTTTGATAAATTGTTCCAAGTAGTTACCCTTTCACTCCAAAAACGATTTTCCTTAGAACTTAATTCAGAAATTTTATCTATTTTCTCTATAAGATTCCCATATAGTTTGTCCGAGGGTTTTGTGAAGAGATTATATAAACTATCAAAAATATCCAATTCTATTCCTATTTTTTCTTTCACAAAGGGGTACTGTTTATTTACCTCATCATCTAATTTTTTAAGGATTGGAATAAAATCTTCATTCTTAAAATCCTCTTTTGGATAGCCTTCATATTTTCTTTTGTCTATCTGAATTTTAAATTTCTCTTGAAATTTTAAGTGTTCTTTAAAGAATTTTTTTGATTGAGGTTTTAGTTGTATTTCTCCCAGCATATCATTATTAAAATAAATATGCCTCCAAAATAAATATGTTGCTAAGATTTCTTTTTGCAATACCTCGTTTTTAACTTCTTTCTCCGTTTCATCATCAAAGATCATAAAACCCTTTAAATCATTTTTATTTTTCGCACGAGGGTCAAAGGAATACCTTGCAAACTCAACAACCCTATATTTCTTAGAGTTTATTTCAATTGGGACAGATGACCTTGTTTTTTCTCCATTTTCTTGTAATTTAATGAATTTACTAAAAAACTTTGTATAACCCTTTTTCCCCTCAACTTCTACAATTAAAGATTCTAAGAAGACCCTAAAATTAAATGTCATATTGCTTATCCCTGCAAGAAAAAATGCAATAAGTAAGCAATACCCCCAACTTAAAGAAGTTGCAAAAATTAAAATTAAGAAAAAAATTATCCCTGTTATTAAGCCATGAGTAAAAACTCCAAAAATGAATGAAAAAACAAAAAAAATTACAAAGAAAAAAATATCTCCTAAATTAATTTTCATTTTATATTTTAAAGTTCACCCAACAAATAGCTGAGTTGCAAACCATCCTTTTCTTCCTTTTTTAACTCCAATCCCGACTAGAGAAAAATCCGAATTCATCATGTTTGCTTTGTGTCCAGGGCTTTTCATCCACATGTTATGAAATTTCTTTCCTATTTTTTGCGGGTCTCTAAATCCTCCAATCATTCCTACATTTTCCCCACTTCGGGAGTAAGAAAAAAAAATTGAACTAATAAAACCCCAAAACCCTTTTCTATGACTAACTGAATTTATAGCAACATGAACTCCGTTTCCATGCCAAATTTTTCCCTTCTTTGACATTGTTTTACTATGCCCTCTAGCAACTCTTTTTAATCCTCGGTTAGAACTTAATTTTCCTTTGCCCCTTTTTCTTCTTGATATGTTCATATACTTTAGAATATACTTTTCAATTTTTTGTTCAGTTTTCATCTTCTTCACCCTCTCTTTTTTCAAAGATTATTCTGTCAAAAGCAAGATTTATTTTATCTATTAAATCTTTAGAGAAAATCTCTTTTTTATTTTCAATTTCATCAAAATATATTAATTCTATTGCATTATCTTTCAGATAATTTCTTACATTCTTTTTTAACCAATCATCCAAAGTGTCTTCAAAAACAAAAAGTTTTTTCTGGACTTTTTTATTTTTATATTTTTCTGGAACGATTTTTATGGCTTTATCGAAATGAGATAATATCTCTTTACAACTTATATCGTTTTCTAAATCTAATTTTTCTTCAGGGTCAAAATCTTCTTCTGAATCTTCATCAGGATTAAAATCAAAAGTAGGATCTTTAACATTAAAAGATTGTTTAGATTGGATTATGGTTAATTGGTCATCTGAAACAACAAACGCATCTAAATCTGTTTCATATTTTTCTGTGGGGTCTATATGCCATCCAAAATCAATAATGTTGTCTTCTTCTTTCATAAAATAAAAGAGTCCAATCAATTCAACTAAAAGACTATTTGAATTCTCTATTTGTTTGTAGTTATCCAATGAAATCATATACTTATGATCTTTTCTTTTTCTGTATTCTAATAATAAATTTTCATCAACTATGTATTCACTAAATTCTACTGATTCATCTAAGGCTTTGATTATATTCAAATAGTGTTCTCTAAAGTAACAATGAGGCTCCCAACTATTCTCTACAGATATATCATCAAACAAAATCCATTGAGAAGCATCCCACAAACCATTTCCAACTCCAAAAAAGATAGCATAACTATATCTTGTTTCCTCCCCCCCATTTCTTTTTATTTGAAATTCAATAATTTCTGCCTTATTCTTCTTATCTGAATTAAATAGAATCCCATCTGTAAACGTTTGTAGTAAAAGTCTCCTCACAGGATAATCTCCACTATGAAGTTCTTCAAGAGTTCTAATTCTTCTATCTCTAAGAACATACCTCAATTCTCCAATATTGTTAATTTCTTTGTTTCCTTTTTTTACTTCATAAGGTTTATCTTTTAGTTCAAAAATACTATTCAAAGGAGAATTATCTTTTCCTCTTTTTGAATCCACAATCCTTGCCCCTTTATGATGCATATCCTCCCAACTATTGGAATTAACTAAATTATTTATCAGCTTTTCATCTAAATTCGAGAGACAATATATCCAACCTAGTCCTAAAGAATATCCCTTAACATAAATCTTTTCATCAATTTTTTTATTTTGTAAATGATAATTCTTATACAAATTATTGGGCATTATGGTATAATGAGACCCCGGGATAAATAGGGGAGTTATTTTGTTCGTTGGTTCTTTTCCAAGTCCAAAATCTGATTCAACATAATTTAATACCGAGAATATAAATCCAACAAGTTTACTTTTTTCATTAGATTTTCCAGAAGAATCTTCGATATATTTTAAATTTGAAAAATAAAAATCCATAACTTCATCAACTTTCGTATTGAGTTCTTCTAAAATTTTCTTCAATCTATTCTCTTCAATGTATCCAGAAAACCTTAAAGCAGTTAGTTTCTTTCTAATTTTCTCTAACTCAGAAATAAATAAAATTTCTTTACTTGTACTTTCCAAAAGTTTTCTTAATTCTTCCCTTTTATCTTCTGTATCCCCCCAATGAGTTAATTCAAAAAGATTCTCTTTTTCAAAGAGAAATTCTGTAGAGTGAATAAAAGAATTTATACTAATTTCTATTAAAAAAACATAACCTTCCAAAGATAACTTTCCATCAGAGAACTTTGAAGCGAAATTTTTAGCCCCTTCTAAGTCAGACAACTTTTTTGTTATCTTTTCATTAAAATATAAACTATCTAACCAACTCATTTTCTATTATTTCAGACATTTCCTTATAAGGTCTCTTTTTTATCTTTTCTAAAACTCTTTGCTTTTTGGGTTTTTTAAATTCAAGAAAATCATAGTTAGTAAGAAGCGCATTCATAATTTTATTATCGATTCTAAGTTTTAGACAAAGGTTAATAGTATCCATCATCTTATTTCCATAATTTTTTATTAATGGTTTATCTTTTCTTTTTCCATGACATAAATCATGACATTTTTTACAACAAGCTACTAAATGGTTTATATTTTCCATCTCGCTATTTTCCTCTTTCAAATATTGAACATGGTGTATCATGGTTGCAACTGAACCACAAAATTCACATCTATATTCTGCACGTTTTAAGGCTCGTTCTCTTAGTTTTTTCCACTCATCCGACTTAAGATAATCTTCATACTTCATAAAAAATCAAATAAAATAAACTAAATAAGTCTTTCTAACTTTACTCTAAAGTTACCTTATAACACACCACACATACCCCCACACACCCTCATACACTCACCACACACCACAACACTGAACCAATCAATTACTCCATATTTCCTATATATATATAGGAGATACAGAGTGGAGTAAGTGACATGGTTGTAGATTGTAGGGTCTTGATTTCTTTCTTTATAGATTATGGAGTAAATCATCTCGAGATTTTACTAACTATTTTCTCCGTTTTTTTAACTTCCAAACAATCCAAAAACCTAGAATTAATCCCCCGATCATGGGGATATATGTCCATAAAAATAGTTCTAGATCCATTAGTTATCTCCTTTCTTAAATACTGATTTTATACTTTCCCAAAAACTTTTTTTTGTATAAGTAATATTAAATCCTATTTGTCCTTTTTGAACTGGAACAAGAATTCCTTCCCTAACTAAAATATTTTCCATTTCTTGTTTATTTTTTCCACTCATTTCTTTAACAATTTCTTTCAATTCAGCGTCAGTT
>Ga0210057_1010353_pt1 | contig 10578 bp, 10 predicted proteins | sample CryGeyCG2114_010_2_FD_183968 | JGI IMG/M metagenome (GOLD analysis project Ga0210057, IMG submission 183968) | Groundwater microbial communities from aquifer - Crystal Geyser CG10_big_fil_rev_8/21/14_0.10 (SPAdes) (version 2) | ecosystem: Environmental > Aquatic > Deep subsurface > Groundwater ...
TTTTAGTAGTTGAGCAATCTCTGAATAAGTAAAATCGCCATATTTTAAGCGGATTGCGTTTTGATATTTTTCGTTTTTGATATCTACATTCTTTGCCATTTGGGTATCATTTAGTATCTTTTAAAGGGTTAATAATTTATTGAAATACGCACCTTTGTGCCGGATTTTCTCGATCGGTTGATCCATTACAGACCGGTAGGCTTCCTCAATTCTTGCCAGTCCATACTTCTTGAGAGCCGATAGGATAAAGGTCATATCTTTTTCTCCCAGCTCTTGGGCAATCTCCCAACATTTCTGTTCCTCGTAAGACTTGGGAGTATATTCTCTTACAGGACGACCACGATTCGATCGGTTGTTTTTATTTTCTTTTTCGTTGTCGTTCTTGGAACTTCTGCCGAGCGAACTTTCCGAAGTGAAAGAAAACCTGTCCACTAAAGCATTTTTGTCGCTTTTCAACTTCTGCCGAATGTCACTAACTTCTGTCGGTGCTTCTACTGGTAGAGGCTCATTAGTATCATCCTCACTTCTGCCAGACTTCTGTTTGCTACGCGTTTCAAGGTCTACAAAACCACCATTTGATAAGGGGTAACTGCCGATATCAACATGGAACGAACTTCTGCGACCTTGTTGTCCGGGAAACCATACCCACTTCTTACGCTTCAGGTTCAGCATCAGCCGATTGATGTGATTTTTAGAATATTTTTCTTTGAAGTCCTTGGAAAGTCCTGCGTAGCTGACATGAGCTTTGCCCATTCGTGGATTAGCATTGATCCACAGCCAGACGAGGACAGAGTATTCCTCAAAACTCAAATAACCGTCCACAAGAGCGGTCTTGATGCTTCGGGGAAGCTTTACGTAATCATTGTTATCTATTTCGAATGGCAAATTTTCCATATTTCATATTTGATTATTTTCAACTAATCGCATCGTTATACATCAGTGATTTCAGCTCTTTGATCGCCAAGACAAATTCCTTGGCGTTCACGTCGGTATAACCTAAAAAATAACCCTCCACGAATTGGGGTCGTCCCGGCTGGTCAACAAAGACAAAACGAAACCGGCGAGCATCGGTTTTATTTATGCCGACAAGCTGGTATTTGTAGGCAATCAGAAAAGCGGCCACATAGAAGTCGCTGGTAGTAAAATTATTGTTCGGTGTTTGGTTCTTCATATTCATTTTGATTATTAGATTGTTTTTCTTTTTCTTTTTGCTCGTAGCGATAATCCAAAAGTCGGACAATCAGATCAGCTAATCTGTCCATAAAAATTTCCTCCATTTGAGCTGGGGTGAGGTGTGGTATTTTCTTTGTGATTATTGGCTTCGGCATATTGTTTGCCGGCCCGCAAATAAAAAAGCAGACCGTTTTCTTTCAGTCTGCTCTTTGCTGTCCGAATCAGGACGGACTCCACCTTATTCGGTTTTGTAATCAATAAATATGCGCCTAACTTTCCACTTCAAAAACTTGTCTATTCCCAGCTTCTGCTTAATTTTGCCGTTTATTGCTCGCATAGCGTCATAGACACTGTCTTTGCTATCCTTTGCCCAGTCCATTAAATCTAAAAAATCTATTTCTTTGACCAGTGTGCCAAACGGGACTGCGAAAATAGTTTTGCATAGGAAGTATTGGTTAGTGTTGATTGGAATAGGGCAGGTTTTAACTCCCATGCTTATTATTCCGGTTTGTTCGTTAAATTTAATCTTGCTGTCTATCGGACCGGTTTCTTTTGACTCACCCTTTTTATTTTCAGTTTTATTAAAAAACTCAATTATTCCGGACCGGCTTGGTTTAGTAATAATAAAATCACCATCCTCCCAGATAAAACTTTTTATCAGTTTGTTTTTCTTTAACTCCCCGAGCAGTGCTTTCTGTTCGTCTATCTCAAATCTGGGAAAGTATGACGACAGGAACACTTTTTTCGGAGTTTTTGTTTGATGATCCAAAAGATCAATCAAGGCTTTAAGAAAAGCCAATTTTTCATATTCATTTTCCATATTTTTGCTTATGCACCGAGAAACAAAAAGGCTCGTAACCGATACCACAAAAAATGATAGCGATTACGAGCCCTTGAGCACGGAATACCGTTCAGGTTGCCCCTTGAGGCAAAAATTATTTATTTGTTGATTTTATTATACTCCCCGAAGCCGGATCGGACAATATGTCATTTTTTGACTGGAATATACTTTTAAGGTTATTTCCAGTTCACTTTTGCTTATTTTTTAACTGGACGTAAGTTTTATGCTTATATCCAGTCGGCTTTTCACTTTTGGGACACTTTTGTCCTATTTTTGAAACGCTAAAGATTAGTGAATTGAACCCATTTTATGCCCTCCATTCACTAATCTTTGTTACTGTATAAGTAGATTGATATAGAAAAGGCACTTACTATGTCATTTGGCTGATATAGTAGTAAGTGACAAAATCTGCCACTTTTGACAACGACTTATGTAAGCGGTAAAATGTAAGTATAAAACTATTAGCCGAGAAAACATTTATGAATACTAAGATAGACAAACTTTTTACGATTGAGGAAACCGCCAAAATATTAAGAGTTAGTTGCCGTTCTGTAAACCGTTATATTGATTCTGGAAAATTAAAAGCATCAAAGATTGGAAGTTGGAGAATAACGGAAGTAGATTTGCAAAAATTTTTGGAAAACACCAGCAATGTTTCTGGTAAGTCGAAGAATAAGTAAAATATTTTATGACGACACAACAAGCAATTAAAACCATTCAAAAAACTTTCGATATAAATGCGATTTTTGCACGCAGAGTCTTTTCTCTTGCCGATAAAACTAATCTGCTTGATGACTCGGCACGCATTATTGCAGAGAAACCAAAGCCGTTCGTTAAATGGGTTGGCGGTAAGCGACAGCTTCTTGCTCAATTCAGAAGAATGAACCTTTATCCGCCAGAGAACTTTGATCCTAAAAAAAGCAGATACTTTGAGCCGTTTGTTGGTGGCGGTGCAGTATTCTTTGATCTTCTCCCAGAAGAAGGATTTCTTTCGGATTTAAATAAAGAGCTTGTTGTTACGTATAATGTTATAAAAAATGACCCTGAAAAATTAATCATTTCTCTTAAGAAACACAAAACCGATAAAGACTACTTTTTGGAAGTACGTGCTCAGGACCCAAACAAATTAAGTGATGTTGCTGTGGCTTCTCGTTTTATATTTCTCAATCGTACCTGCTTTAATGGGATGTATAGAGTGAATAGTAAGGGAGGATTTAATGTGCCATTTGGCAAATACACTAATCCTCTTATTTGTGATGAGGATAATTTACAAAAAGTATCAAAGGCACTTCAAAATATTGACATAAAACATCAAGATTATAAAGAGGTTCTTAAAAAGGCAAAAAAGGGTGACTTTATTTATTTTGATCCGCCGTATTACCCGGTTAGCAAAACCGCATCATTTACTTCTTATACTGCCGAAACGTTTTTAGATAAAGAACAGACAGAGCTTCGTGATACGCTTGTCGAGTTAAACAAAAGAGGATGTTTCGTGATGCTTTCAAATTCTGATACGCCATTCATTAATAAAATATACTCAGGAATCAAAGGTGTATGCATTAATAAGGTTCAAGCCGGCCGAGCTATAAATTCCAATGGTTCCGGTAGAGGAAAAATCACGGAAGTTTTAATAACTAATTACTAAATATAATATGCAAAAAGATTTTAATAACCTAATAACAACATTTAAAAGCTCAATTAAGACTTGGGATTATTTTGTAAACTGGAAGAAGGTTTTTTCAAATAGCTCGGATTTAGAAATTGCCCTCAATAAGCTCAATTATCTTCTTGGGAAAGATGACCTTGAAGGCGAATTTAAGAAACTCTATAGCTCTAACCCAGACATTGTTAAGGCTTTGCCAGTTCTTTTGGCGGTCAGAGAAAACAAGCTTGAGATATTTGATAAGGTTACTAAAAACTCAGACTTCTTTGATTTTTCGGGTAAAGAACAAGATCCAGAGAAGTATTATGAATTTTTGGACAAATCCGGCCTTGCTCGTTTATTCAAAAAAGACGGCGTTAAAAACTTAGTTGATTATGTTATGGGAGTTGAAGTTGGTCTTGATAGTAACGGCCGAAAGAATCGGGGCGGTTCTTTGATGGAAGAAATTGTTGGGACATTCATCAGTGATTTTTGCGATAAAAACGGATTTGAATATATGGCACAAGCTCGTGCCACTAACATAAAAAGCAAGTGGGGTGTGGATGTAAAAATAGACAAATCAGAAAGAAGTTTTGACTTTGCTGTATATAACCCTAAAAATAAAAAGATTAAGTTATTTGAAACCAATTTTTATAATGGCGGTGGATCAAAGCTAAAAGCTGTATGCGGTGAATTCAAAAGTTTGTACAGCGAACTCAAAGAACAAAATATAGATTTTATTTGGATAACTGACGGCTTAGGTTGGAATACTACAAAAAGACCTCTCGAAGAAACTTATAACCATAATGAGTATGTTTATAATTTGAACATGCTCGAGGCTGGTGCCTTGGACAAATTAACATGGTAACTCATTATGGCAACAAAAAAGGACACAGAAATAAAATTACATCCTGATGACTTCGAGCTGGAATGTACCACGGTTTGGGCTTTTCCTCGTCGAGGTAATTGGGCAACGCATACTTCAGACTGGAGAGGAAATTGGTCGCCTGAAGTAGCCCGAAATCTCATTTTGCGATATTCAAAAGAGGGTGATATTTTGCTCGACTCAATGATTGGTGGTGGCACGACCGCAATCGAAGCAAAAATTCTTAATAGGAATATTGTCTATTCTGATGTAAACCAGCAGGCTTTGGACCGAACAAAGAAATGTTTGGATTTTAAAGTTGAGAATAAAAGCTGGCAAAGAGGTTTTAAATGGGACTCTCGTAATCTCGAAAAGATAAAAGATAACACGGTTGATTTTGTTCTTACGCACCCTCCGTATGTAGATATTATCAAATACAGTGAGGGCAAGCTGGTTGATGATTTATCAAATATCCACGACATTGAAGCTTTTTGTGACGAAATGGAGAAGGTCGCCAAAGAATTTTTTAGAGTTTTGAAACCCGGCAAATTCTGCTCTATTTTAATGGGAGATACCAGACGAAATAAAATGTATCAGCCATTAGCTTATAAAGTTATGGACCGCTTCTTGAAAGCTGGTTTTCTTTTAAAGGAGGACATAATCAAGAGGCAGTTTAATTGTAAGGCGACTGGTTTCTGGGTAGACAAGTCTAAGGCCGCTAATTTTTTATTAATAATGCACGAACACCTTTTCGTATTTCAAAAAATCTAATTAGACTAGTATGTCAGAAAATGAAAATGAACTAAAAAAAATAGAGGACTTACTCGTATCTTACAGCGCAGAAGATTTACTAAAATCTTTTTTTGTTCTTAATCTATGGCTTCCTAATGTATCAAGCCATACGAAATCACAATATATCTATGTAGTGCTGGAGTCTGTAATCGACAAACTCCAACCAGACAACAAAATCCGTACATACCAGGATTTTAAAGACTTCATTGAGAAGTTGCTCCCGCTTATTCCAAGCTTCATGATGATGGAAGATTTCCTTCCAGAAAATGACTGGGGTGAGATAAAGTATTTCGTAAATAATAAGTCACTCAGAATATTCTACGGAGGCGACTTGGAGAACCCGTATGATTTCATCTACGCATTTGAGATCGTCCACAAAGGCTTCACAGATTTTTATCAAAAGAAACTCAGCCGTTCGCCGATGGACGAGTTGGAATTTTGCTTAAGCATTCAAGATAAAATCATTAACGAAATTGATAAGAGCACTCAAGACTTTTCAGAACTCGAACTCGCCGCCTTTAATTTACCGAGCGAGGCTTTCTGGAAGAAAAGCTCTGACTTCCTCGATTCCTTTGATCCGGACGCTCTCTATGGAAAAGGGCTCGTCGATGAATATACAAAGGATATAGATAAAAGTGCTCCAGTTCCTGTAGCTGATTTGGGAACTTTCCAACAAGCAGTACACGACGGAACCAACTCCCCATACTTTTTTTACAGAAAAAATGGGAGAGTCTTTCCTGTTTTGCCGAGAAAACATTTTGCAGTTCTTTTTGATAAATGGGGCAAGATTTTTAAAGATTTCTATAAAGAAATAAAATCGGAAGTAAAAGGTTATGAGACAAAAATGGGTCTTGAACTATTCGGTTTCATGAGCCAAAGATCGGAAAAGAATGACGTATTTGCATTTGTGAGTGCAATCAAAGACGATATGAAGCCCCATAAAACTATTTTTACATCGGCATTCCGATCTAAAAATAAAATTGTTTTAATCCATGTCATTCCTCCGCCAACATTAGAAGTTAGTCAGCAGGATGTAATTGACGCTTTAGTGCCTGAACTTAAAGAGGCTCAGGAGCTTTTCTTAAAAGCACCAACAAGGTTGGGACTTCGAGCTGAAAGTCAGATAGTACAGTTTGAATCTACGAAAAAACATTCGACAGGTCTCGAACCTCTTATCATTACAGTCATACCACATATAACAACTGATTTTGGAATAATGGGTCAGCCTAATGAACTTGTAGGAGAAATCATGGGACTTGATTCGTTTGTGGCTATCTTTGATGAGATGGAAGACCTCGATGAGTTTGCGGATTTCTTCGATTATGTTAATTCTTTGCGAGATTCGGGTGCATCAATGCTAAGCACATTACTTGATAAATTCGGTTCATTCAAGGATAGTCATAGTGTACTTATCGAAGGTGCATCAAACCCAGACATGATCTGGTTAGATCCGCATTGGGGTTCTAGTTTTAGATACCGATCATTGTCTGAATTTTGGAAGGCCTTCCCTGAAGAAAACTTTTTCGGAAATCCTAGAAGTTGGACTATCAATAAAAAAGCTTTGGAGACTGGTACTGTAATGTTGAAGTCAAAGACATTTTTCGGATATACATATTGCCTAACCTTGGGCGAAACTAATATCTTCATAAATTCACCAGTTGATTCGCTCACCTTTGAGCAAGGTAAGATCGCAGACTCACTGATGCACAGCCTCGAAGACTCTCTCACCCTCTACAAGGATGTTTTGAAGGGTTTACCGTTTGCATCCGAAAAGGAAAAAATTCATATGCTATTTTTTCCACGCTCGTTAGTTGAAAAGCCTGGGATGTTTAATCACATCAAACATCTGATTCCACCGCAGGGTTCTTTGTGGGCGATGGATACTACAAGACTTAAGAGCAGAGATTATGGAATTCGTGTGGTATTTGACGACGAGCAAGTGGTTACCGCATTAAAAGACGCTAAAGACCGATCTCTGCAAATATCGCTTCTTCAGGCTGTATTGAGTGAAATAAATTCAGTATTTGGTAGTGACGATGGTTCGATAAACACCAAGCTTGAAACGGAAAAAGCCCAGAAGAATAGATTTAGAATGTTTAGCTATGAAAAGAAAGTTTCTTTTCCAGAGCTTTCAAAATATGTCATAGCACAAACTCGAGAGCTTAAGCTTGCAGACAAAAAGATTGCTGAAATCGGTAAAGCGAACGGTATTGCCCCCGGCAAGTACGAGGGAGAAGAAGCAAAAGAAAAGTTAAATATTCTAAAAGACAGATTACTGGAGTATCTTAATCAGAGAGTATCTGATCTGAATTTCAAAACAGCACTTCCAATAGTCATAAGCAATATCGACAGTCTAACAAATGAACATGAACGAGATGAAGCTCAGACTAAGAACTCGATGGATCAGGAAGTGGATTATCAGCGAGAAGAGTTTTCTGGAAAGAGTAAACAAGCTTTTATACATAACCATAAGAACTACAGGTACTTGGTTGAAAAAATCGTTCAATTACAGCCAACTGGTGATAAAAACCTGACAGATACCGAGCTTGCTGAAATATTTGCCTTGGTAGACCGAATGTTACTACTTTATGCTGTTTCAGATTTTCTGCATTATGGTATACATCCTGCCAAGATCGAAATCACTCATGATTTCTTGGTAAATGTTAATTATGGAAGTGACATAGATGCAAAAATAAAAGCTGGAGCTGAAGAACAAGCAAAAATACGCTTGGGAATAATTGGTAATTCTGGCGACACTGTCTCAATACCAGACGAAATCCAAAAATACATAGAGGAATTGGATCAGGCGTTTAAAACAGACCTGGGATTCAGCTTGAGAGATTTAATGGATGTTCATCGTGTCCTTATGCTGTGGGCAGTTCATAACGAGAAAGCTTCTGAAGCATCGTTCTACAAAGCAACCCCTGATGAAATCATTGCTGTTTGTGTGGAGAAAATGGAGGGGGTTGATGTGACAACATTGCAACCCATTCTAGATTTTTTAACTCTTGATCCAAGTAAAATACTTTTAGTCGAAGGACGACCTGAAATACAACCTGATATTCCAGTTTGGGAACATCGAAAAAAGACAATGCGGTATAGTATTCGACCTCTTATAAAAGTAGATGGCCATTACTATTGGGGTTCTTATTCCGTTGAGAGATCGGGTCGTCTTTGGGGTGGGATAACAGGAACTAGCAAATTGCCCTCAGATATTAATCCTCCTGCCATCACCGCAGTTCTGAAAAAAGGTCATGACTCTGTAACTGAGCGTTTACAAGAAAAGATTGAAGAAATTGCAAAGAGGTATACATCTCATGTCCAAACAGAAGTCTTTCCTCACTCTCAAGGCCTAACAACGGAAGATGTCGGTGATATCGATGTTTTTGCATTGCTCAAGAAAAAGAATATTATTCTCAATATCGAATCAAAAATCATAGATCAAGGATATTGCAATAAAGACCTCAAGCGAATTGCTGAAAAGATATTTGGACGAACAACATCTGATGGGTCATTTGAAGGAGGTTATCTACATATGGTTCTAAAAAGAGAGGAGTTTTTGAAACAAAAAGGAAAAGAATTAGCGGAAAAGTATTGGGGGTCATTAGCAGAGCAACCAAAGGTAATTTCAGTCTTTGTCACACAAAGCTCATACTGGTGGACAAAATATCCGATTATTGAATCTGGCGTTCACTTTGTTGAACTCGCATTGTTAGAGGATTTTATTAAAAATTATGCTTAGATTTGCTTAAGTTAAGCAAATCGTTCTAGGCTCTCAAATTTCGTCAAACTGGTCGGCTATAATCGCAGGAGGTGCCAAAGGTCTATCCGGGGTGCAAAGCTCGCCCCAAGGGCAGACAAGGGGCAACAACGTTTTATTTTTTGGCTAGGAGGAGGTCGTAGTTGTAAAACTTGGCAACTTTCTTGATGTTATTCATTTTTTCGCGTAAAGTAACCATATACTCTTTATCCTCGAGCACTGTTATAAGACCCGACAGTGCCTGACCCCACAAAAGCATCTTCTGTAAAAAGAAGGTGTTTTTGTTTTTGTATAAAATAAGGAGGGTTAAGTCGTAAGACCTAACCCTCAATAAGTTTGTGTTGAATGTTATATCACTGATACTCTATCGGGTTTAAATGTAGCGCGAGCTTCAGGCTGATTATTCCAGTACTGAATTACTGTTTTAACAAGATTTCTCAGTTGAGGCAGTGTGCCGTACATTCCCAGAACATACAGCGATTCTGCATCTGGACGTCTTTGCATGCTGATCCAGCTCTTATCGTCTTGAAGCATTACCCTATCATACCCAAGCATTTCAGCACAGAGTACTTTAACTGGACCGAACTGGCCGGATGCACCACGGACGTTACCCTCATCCAAGACTTTCTTCATACCCTTGTAGAAAACTTCTTCTTGGAAAAATTGGCAGAGCTCATCAAGTCTACCACTGATGATAAACATTTCACGATCTTCCCTTATGCATCCTTCCATAACTACAGTGCTGGTAAGCATTAGGTGCTTCATCATTACTGAAGATCGTTCCAGTTCAAAAAATCCGCAGGCAGGTTTCGAGTAAATAGTTACTGTCATTATTCGTTCACGGAATTTTCCAAATCTATTTGAAAGTTCATCATCTTGAGTCTCATCGTGCCATGCCTCAACCCGAACCCATACCAGATATTGAATGTCATTATACAAACCTGTGCCCTCTTTCTGGAAAATGGATTTGGCATATAGTGCTGGAGCTCCTCTTTTTTCCTCACTGGTTTTTGGCCAGTCAACTTGGTTAATAATCCATCCCTTACTGTCAATGGCTAACAGGTACTCAGCACGTTTCATTACCTGATTTTGTCGTCTATGCTTAGTGCTAGCAATGAATGAATTGTCTCCGCAACCAAAATTGTCAGCGTATTGAAATAATAAATCGCCATCCGCTTTTTGGATTTTGATAGTTAGATCATTAACGCCGGTGCCTTTTTCTCCATCCAGTGGTTCAAATGGCCATTCCAAAATTTGTTGCAGGAATGGATACTTTTTAATTAGCTTCTGGTTCTTCAAGTGTGATACTTGCATTTTGTTCTCCTACGTTCCGTAGTTTTGTTAAAGAGCTAGCGTTCCGCTAACTTGTGAGCACCTTCCTACATTCTCATCTGAAATAGAACACTTCATGGTAGAATAAGTGGGAAAATTTAATAAAAGATACAATGAAAAAAAAGAGCTAAGTTTTCTCATTTGACTAAAGATGAAAGAAATGAAATAGCCAT
>Ga0210057_1010354_pt1 | contig 10578 bp, 18 predicted proteins | sample CryGeyCG2114_010_2_FD_183968 | JGI IMG/M metagenome (GOLD analysis project Ga0210057, IMG submission 183968) | Groundwater microbial communities from aquifer - Crystal Geyser CG10_big_fil_rev_8/21/14_0.10 (SPAdes) (version 2) | ecosystem: Environmental > Aquatic > Deep subsurface > Groundwater ...
GAACTTCATGAGAGGTATGTAGTTTCTGGTCTTTTTTGTGCAAAAACTGTTCACCGAAGTTTTTCATAGCTTAATGGTATCACCTTTATTATCGATTTCAATATTGAGTTTGGTTTTGATAAAAATAAGCACAACCGAAACCAATAAAGTAACAATGACAAGAATCCAAAATATTCCCTGAAAAAAATTATAAAGAGGGTATTTTGTTGTAGTAAAGTACCCTCTAATACCTCACAAGATATTTGTTATTTGATATTTAAAAATCCTTTCATTTTGAAAGGATTTTTTCTACTCGGTCTTTATTCTTTCTCGTATTTTCTTTGCAGAAAATTCTCTCACATAATAAATCTTTGACTTGTGAACTTTTTTTGGAGATGAAATGATTTCAATCTTTGAAATAATTGGAGAATTGATGGGATATACTTTTTCTACTCCTATCTCTGATACAATTTTACGCACCGTGAAAGTTCCTCCTGTTTCATTGCCATGTTTTCTTGCAATTACCATACCCTCAAAAGCGCTTTTTCTTTCCTTTTCGCCCTCAATGATGCGTTCCCAAACACGCACTTTCGCTCCTGATTTAATTTTGTCTAAAATATCTTTTTCCATACAGAATGAAGATAAGTGTACCGTGCTTTAGCAATTGTGTCAATTTTAATCCAGACAACTAAATTTTAAGATATCTTCTTTAAAACATCTTTAAGATCATCAGGTAGATCAGTCTCTATCTTCATACGCTTTCCGCTTAAAGTGGTGAACTCAATTGATTCAGCATGAAGAAATTGACGAGGACAATCTATTTCATTTTTCTTAAATCCATAAAGAGGATCTCCTACAATAGGGTGTCCTATTGAAGCAAGATGTACACGTATTTGATGAGTTCTTCCCGTCTTTGGTAAAACTCTCAAAAGAGTTGCATTTTCAAAATACCTTTCAGGCATATATTCAGTAATGGCGTCTTTTATCATTTTCATATTTCTGGCAGTTACGCTTCTCTTCACTGTTCCGGGTTTTAATCCTATAGGTTTATTAATAATTCCCTTTTTATCAACCCGACCATATACAAGCGCACTATATATTTTTTGTACTTCTCTATTTTGAAATTGCTTCTTTAAATCACTGAATGACTCTTGATTTCGAGCAACGATAATAACTCCCGACGTTTCCCTATCAAGACGATGTACAACACCCCATCTTTCTATGGAACTCCCCCCAGAAGTATGCTTGTCTCCGACAGACTTTATCTCAGGAAACGCTTTTACTACAAAATCAATAATAGTATCCTTTTCTTCCCGAGCATTTTTTCCAAAAGCAGCTTGTGTTTTATGAACCAAAATACCCGTGGGTTTATTTAGGGCTATAATATCATTATCCTTATAAATTATGGGAATTTCCACCAATTCAGTATACACTCAAAACCAAAAAAAACCAATTAAATAAAGGTTTTTTTATGTTTTTTATGTTTTTTATGGGTTTTACTCTTGCTTTTTTATGTTATATGTGCTATATTCCTCATACACTCTAAGTCGGGTGCTTTTTTATGAAAAGGTATATTATTGCGTTTCTCTTAGGTCTTACTGTTATTGTTTTGCCTAGAGTTTCAAAAACGCCAAGTATTATAGATGCGACACGTAGTATGGTTATCCCTACTGCAAGCGCGGCAATAAATATTATAAATAGTGAAGTGTCTTCTTTGGCGCTTCTTCCGATAACGCCCAAAATCTATAGAGTTTGGGTTACCGCTTATACAAGCGATCCCGCGGAAACAGATGATACCCCTTTTATTACCGCATCAAACAGCGAAGTTCGTGATGGTATTATTGCAGCAAATTTTCTACCTTTTGGTACGCAAGTAAAAATCCCTTCTCTTTTCGGAGATAAAGTTTTTACCGTAGAAGACAGAATGCATAGACGTAAAATAAACTTTGTAGATGTGTGGATGCCAAATAAAGAAAAAGCGGTTGATTTTGGTATTAATAAAACAGAAATATTTGTCGTTAACTAAACCTAAATTAATGAGTACATTCTATTTTTCTTTAGCAGTGATTTTTGAAAAATAGGTAACTAATAAAACGACAAAAAGTGTCACAAGAACAGCATAAAGAGCCTTTGCAAGAATACTATCTGCTTTTAGTGGAAAGACATATTCAATAACGGATTTTGCAAAATCATTCCACGCAAGACCAGCAACAAAACCAAACGCCGCCACAACATAACTGGTTGCACGATTAATCACCTCACGCTCAACCCCTATTCCTTTTTTTCTCAAGCCTCCACTCTCCTCTTTTATTTTTTTCATATATTTAAATCTTTTCTATTTTTGATGCAAGAATAAAGTCATTTTCAGAAAGACCTCCTATTTCATGTGTCCAAAGCTCTATCATAACTTTATTATAAAATATATGAATATCAGGATGGTGTCCTTCTTCCTCGGCAATATCAGCAACTTTATTTATAAATTCTATTGCTTCTTTAAAATCAGCAAAAACAAATTCTTTTTTTATTTTCTCATTTTCAAAAACATCCCAAGGAACCTCCAAATTATTATTTATTGTTTCCTTTATATATATTTTCTACCTCCTCCCAATTTATGACATTCCACCACGCAGAAATATAATCAGCTCGTCTATTTTGATAGTGAAGATAATAGGCGTGTTCCCAAACATCCAATCCCAACAACGGCCTACCTTCTTCTGTCATCAGAGGGTTATCTTGATTAGAAGTTACTGAAATTTTTAGTTTTTTATCAGAAGCCTCTATAAGCCAAGCCCAACCACTTCCAAATATGTCTGCTGCAGACTTTGAAAATAATTCTTTAAAAGATTCAAAATTACCGAATGATTCAGAGATTGATTTCAAAAGATTACCCTCCCTAAGAGTGCCTCCTTGTGGTGATAAAATTTTCCAAAACAAAGAATGATTGAAATGCCCCCCTCCATTATTTCTTACTGATTTTTGTATATTACCAGGAATACTTTTTAAGTTCTTTAAAATTTCCTCCAGAGTCTTTTTTTCAAATTCCGGATATTTTGAAAGTGCGTCGTTTAATTTAGAAACATAACCAGCATGATGTTTTGTATAATGCACCTCCATCGTGCGCGCATCTATATGTGGCTCAAGCACACCATATTCATACGAAAGTTTAGGAAGTTCATACATATAACTATAGTATAGAAAAAACAACTATTTTTTTCAAGAAATTGTACAAGATGACCACCTCGGTGACACTTTTTGATAATTTTGATGAAACTCGACAGGGGTTTCATAACCAAGAGATTGATGAGGTCTCTCAAAATTGTATTCAATCTTCTACCATATCGCTTCCCTCCGCGGTTATAAAGTCTTTTTGAGTACATTGTTTGACAACGCCTTGGTGTCACCGATGTATCTCATCTTTTGCAGAAATTACCTCAAAATGCCTCAAAATCACATAAAAACAACAGGTGAAATTTAATCCAATAAACCGCCCAGATAACACATGAGTATGATGCCCTATAGGGCATCATACTCATGTGTTGTATAATATTAATAATAAAAGATATGCATAAAAATTTAGATAAAAACGAGGAAGAAAAAAAGGTGGAGGATATTTTAAAAACATTACCATCAATAAATAATTATACTTCTCGTGAAGAATGGGAAAAAATATATTGGCAGAAAATAATAGAATCAAAGGAACTATTAAATTCATTAATCACAATTCATGAACAACGTAACATGGTGACACGTGTCATCATATTACAAAAACTTCTTTCTGGAGAAAGTTATAGAAAAATAAGTAAAGACTTATGGGTATCGTTACATACAATAAGTGGGGCTAAAAAGATTCTTGAAGAAAAAAAATATTATAGCTATTTTTATCACGCTAAAAGGAAAATAAGAAAACAAAACTCGAAGCTAGTTTCAAAAAAACAACCAAAATTTAGAGGAAGACCACGAAAGACAAAATACGGAACTGTCTATCTCCCCTAGTATGATGCTCTACAGGGCATCATACTAAATTTATAGATGGGGAGATAAGAAATATAATTTGCTTTATATTTTTTTATTTTAATTGTATTTTTATTTGAATAAATAGAATCTTATTGTTCAATTATTCACTTAAACGATAGGTAACAAGCGCAGAAGTAACAATTGCAGCCGTTTCGGCCCTTAAAATAAACCCCTCCAAATGAACCATAAGACTTCCATTATGTTTCATTGAAAATAGTTCTGTCTCGCTCCATCCACCTTCAGGTCCAATAAATATGTGTATGGGCTTCTTTTTTTTATTGAAAGAAATTGATTTAAAAGATTTTTCTGCAGATGGATCAAATACTACAATATCTCCACCTCTTTGTTTTGCTGAAATAATTGCTGTTTCGAGTTTTTTTGGCTCTCGTACGATAGGAACCATTCCTCTCCCTGATTGTTCAGAAGCTTCACGAGCAATCGTCTGGGCACGTTCTAATTTTATATTTAATTTAACCGTTCGCTCGGAAATAATGGGAATTATTTCAGAAACACCAATTTCTGTTACTTTTTCAACAATAAATTCAAAATTTTCACGTTTTACAATAGAAGCATAGAGCACAACTGGCGTGGTATATTCTTTTTTACTTTTTAACAATTTATTTACGCTCACTATGTAATTATCCTTTGAAGATTGGGTTATTTCACATATTCCCTCTAATCCTTTTCCGTCTGCAATAATAATTTTATCTCCATTTTTAAGTCGCAAAACACGTGAGAGTTGATGCACTAATGTTCTATCATAAAGCGTGATCTGCTCACCAAGTTTAAAAGAGGTGGAGATAATAAATCTGTGATATTTCATACTTTATAATTTTATAATTTCTAAAAACATAAAGAGTGGTATTTCTCCTCTTATCCTATTTTCTTCTTTTGCATGTTTTCCTTCACTTTTTTTATGAGACACCCATTCTTCAAGTGATCTTACAACAAATCCATTTTTACGAAACATTTTAAAATAGATTTGAAGTGATCTATTAAATGATATGGTTTTTATTTCAGGATTACTTCCCGGGTGCATTTGTATGTTTTCTTTTGATTCTGAGAGGTAGGAGTCTATTCGTCTATATTGTTTATCGTGAGAATCACGTTCCCACGAACTCCTTTTTAAAATTCTAAAGGTGGGGTGATTGAGAACAATAAAGAGACTCCCGCCTTTTTTTAATACACGAGCGATTTCGTGCAATGCTCCATCAATATCCTCAATATTCTGTAATGCCAGAATAGATATTGCCTTATCAAAATAATTATTTTCGAACATAGGCATAGTGGAAACGTTTGTAGAATGAAAATATATCTGCCTGGGAGAGTTTTTTTCTGCAATTTTAATAAGTTTTTTTGAAATATCAACACCACTTACCTCTGCTCCTTGTTTATATAATTCACGCGAGAAAAATCCTTGTCCACAGGCAATGTCTAAAACACGCTCCCCTTTCTTTAGCGAAAGGTTACGTATGAGATTAGGTAATATAACCTTGCTCTGATAGGTGTCCTCATTCCCCTCAAGAAGAGAATCATACCATTTAGCCACATTTCCCCAAGATGTTGTTTTCTTCATTTCATGCTTAATCTTACAGATAACAAAAAAAGAGGCAATCTTTTTACTATTGTCTCTTTTTTCAAAAATTAAACTTATAAACCAAGTAGTTTTTGTAAGTGTCCTTTATCAAAACCTATCATAATAGAACCATCCACATCTATAACCGGTACTCCCAACTGACCACTTTTTTGTATCATCTCTTCGCGAGCCTTTTCATCAGAAGCAACATCATGATCAGTAAATGGAATGTTTTTTGACTTCAAAAACTCCTTTGCCATCTTACAATACACACATGTTGGTGTGCTGTAAATTGTAATGTTTGCCATTTTATATCTTAAGAATCTCCTCCCGTAAATTTATTTTTCTTTATATCGACCCTTCTTAACCTTTGTATGTTTTCATTTTACTCCTCATTAACCAAATGTAAAGGTAAATGCCTTAAGTCCTGGTTTATCAATAATAAGTTCAAGCGTATGCTCTCCATATGAGTCTCCCTTAATAAGTTTATAGAGACTTGATTCTTTTACATAAACCTCTCCAGATAAAACATCTTCTCCAGCAAAATCAGACGAAACCGGCTTTCCATCCAATACTATTTTCATTGATGCGCCGTCGTTAGAACTTGCTACCATATAAACATTTTTTGCATTATATCTAAAAATAATTTTTGCAGGATTTGTGTTCTCAGCATACTCAGAATCAAAATTCCAGTTACCAACCATGTAGAGAATATTTGTTTTGATTCCAGTTGGCCCCGTCAGTGTTTGCTCTCCCGTTTTTCCTTCTTTTCCATTTCCAAGATATGTGTTTCGTGCTGCGCCGAAATAAATTTCTGGACTAAGAACTTGAGTGGCGCTTACTTGAATTGCGTCTGGATGTAACATATCTGAGGGTACTGAATCGGTAAGCTCCAGACGTTCTTTTCTTTCATTTAAAAGTTTCTGTATTTTTGTTTCTGTTTCATCGTATCTGCCTTCTCCAATGTGATCGTAAACGATATACCCATCTATATCTATGAGATATTTTCTTGGCCAATAACGATTATTGTATGCGGTCCATGTTCCATAATCATTATCCATAACCACAGGATAAGTAATTCCATATTTTTTTACCGCAGTTTGTACGTTAGTCTTTTCTTTTTCAAAACCAAATTCGGGAGTGTGAATACTCACAATTTCAAACCCCTTGTCTTTATATTTTTCATACCAACCATTTAGATACGGAAGCGTACGCTGACAATTAATACAACTATATGTCCAAAAATCAACAAGTATAACCTTTTTTCCTATAAGACTTCTGATAGTTATTGGATCAGTATTAATAAATCCAGATGGATTTGTAATTTCGTGATATTTTTCATATTTCTTTGCCTTATCTTCTTGTATATTCATAATTGTTTTTTGTGTTGATGTAGAAAGGTTTTTTAAATTATTATCCTCTTTTTGTAACATGTTCTCATCTTGAGAAGGAGGTGAGCTAGTCATTGAAGTACTGGGATGTGCCTTGAGTGAACCCAAATACCAAATTGCCCCTCCAATTGCGATTATAGCGAATATAAGAATAGTTGTTCGTATCATAATAATAAATGGTTAATTAAGAATAAGATTATTCACAAAATCAAAGTTTGCGACAAAACCTAAATTTTGAGTAAAGGCTAAAACACCTAAAACAATGAGCGCTATTCCAAAAACAATGTTTATATATTTCACCATATTTCCATATTTTTTGATAATCCCCGCTGCAGGAGTTGTAAAAAGTCCAACAACAAGAAATGGGATACCTAACCCAATTGAGTAACTAAATAAAAGCCAGAACGCAGACGCTGGATGTACTGCAGCAAGACCAAGAATACCCCCGAGAATAATTCCAACACAAGGAGTCCATCCAGCCGCAAACGCAGATCCAAAAAGAAATGAAGTAAGATAACGTGATGAAAATCTTTTTGATATTTTTGGTTTATATTCATGTTCTAAAAAAGGAACCTTAAGAAGACCAACAAGATATAATCCGAAAAATATTATTACGAGTCCTCCTATGCGTGAAAGCCATGTTTGGACTTCATATGCCACCGAGTTCAATATAGTGTTTAAAAGAACACCTAAAATGGCGAATATGAGAGAAAATCCTATTACAAAAAATAAACTATTTATAAATATATCCTCCCTCCTATTCTTTGATTCCGAGAGAGACGTTCCAGCAAGATATGCAAGAAATCCTGGGATAATGGGTAAAACACACGGAGAAAGAAAAGAAACAAGTCCCCCCACAAACGCCGCAATAAGAGATATATTATCAATCATAATTTTAATATTATCTATCTAAAATAATATGTCAAGTCTACTTTACATACTAAAATCTCACCGCAAAGGTGAGGTATATGTCAATTTACAAAAATAGAAACCGTAAAACTATCCCCTTCTTTTCATGTATATAAGCCCAAAGAGTTTCGTAATAACCATGACTCCAAGTGCATATACCAACCAATGATCTAGTGAGGCAAATGATTGAATAAAAATTCCAATAACAAGTACTGTTGATCCTGAGAGAAACGCAACACGATCAGCATGTGCTTGATGAAATATTTCTCGCTCGTCTTTTGCGCGCTCGCGCCATACGAAAATACCAAATGCAATGAATGCAATAAGAAGACCCAATACAATGGACATAATAGTTTCGTCGGGCATATAGAAGTTAGATGGATTTAAATCAAGAACAAGCAAAATAATTATTGCTGCAGCAAATATAGCTTCTTTTATAACATTATTTTTCTTCATGTGAAAGTTTAAATATATTATCGACGGGTGTTTCAAAAAAATGAGCAATTTTGAGAGCAAGGAGAACTGATGGTGTGTAATTCCCTCTTTCTATGGCAATAATCGTCTGACGAGTAACGTTTACAACCTTTCCCAATTCTTCTTGCGTGATGCCTCTCTTCTGTCTTAATTCACTTACATTATTTATTATAACTTCTCTCTTCATAGACGTACAGAATGATAAACCATTACAACAAAAAGTCAAGTTTACTTTACATATTGCCTATTTTACTTATAAAAGTATGCCCCGAGATGTAAAAAATAAACAATTTCGGGGCAGATAAACTAATTTTTTCTCTCTTTTTTTGAGTTAAAAATCAGGAGAGATATTATGAAAAAGAGAGAGAAAAACCCTATTATCCCAAATATCATAACTTTCGTTTCTTCCATAAAACCTCCTTATTATAAACTGAATTTAAAATAGCATAAAATAAAAAATCGGTCAATAAACCGATTTTTTATTCAATATCTTGAGGCTCTACCATATCAATTGTCTTTTCCTTCATAACCTCATTCCATTTATCTCTGGCTTTTTGTGATTTTTTTATAGCATCACTTAGAGCACTCATATATTGTTCGTCAATTATTTTTTTTGCTTCTTCTCTATTTTCAGTTTTTTCAAGCACGTTCGTTATCATTTCCATTATCTTGTCTTCTTCATCCTGAGCTTCCTGCAACTCTGCATAACTTCTCCTTATTGGAAGTTCCCTGATGTTTTCGTTTTCTAATTCAAATTTTTCCATATTATTCACTCACCTTACCGTCAAAATGGTCTTCGGTGTCAGCCATCGCATCTGCTTTTGTTACATGTACGACTCCATCTTTATGCTCAGGAGGAGAATAAATAGTATAGAGTTTCATATCTGTATCTGCCGATTTATTGATGACATTATGCATCGCCCCCGCCGGAACCACGATAGCAAAATCATCTTTTACCGGTGTTTCAACTCCATCCAAAACAGCTACTCCACTCCCCTGTTCAATACGAATAAATTGATCAAGTGTATGAACTTCTTCTCCAATTTCTTCCCCTGGTTTTAAAGACATAACTACCAACTGACTGTTCTTCGCAGTATATAAGACCTTTCTAAAATTAGTATTATTCTTCGTTTCCTCTTCTATATTTTTTATGTATCCTTTCATATCACTATTATAATGCACTGACATAATGATGCAAGTTACTAAAATAAATAAAAAAGCCGCGCTTGGCACGGCCTAATTCATCATAAAATCAAATTCCTCCTCTTCACATTTCTTAAATTTTTCTTTAACAAATTCAAAAAATTCTATTTCATTTTTAAGAATTTTTTTAAACTCTCTTCTTAAGTCCTTAATTCTTATAATATCTGATGACTTAAGTTGATCACGAAGCATACAACATTCCTCATAAGTGAGCCTTCCCTCAATGTGAGCGACCCTCAAAATCTCTATTGCTTCTTCGTAAATTAGGAAGGTTTTACTTTCACTTCCATCAGGAAATATTATCTTCCCATGCATTCCACAATTGGAACACAATCTTAGGTAAGGTGTTTGTATTCTTTTCACTGATACTCCTTTTTATATTTTAAAATCTAACCTATTAAAATAGTAAAATTATTTTAAATAAAAGTCAATATTATGTTTTTAACCCATTCGTTAATATTAGGAACTGAAGGATTTGGCATCTTAATAACTTCTATAGTCTCTCCTATTTTTTCAAGTTCTGACTTCAACCAAGGGAACCAGTCTTTGTCAGGTCCTCCGTCCCATCCATGAATAGCATATATATGTTTGTGGTTCATAGTTTTACTATATAAATACTCTATCTGCTTGTAAACATAAAAGCTATTTGAAATTATTTATGATTAAGATATAATTCATCTCGTTGTTTAAAATATGACTTAAAGGGCCCGTAGCTTAGCCTGGTACCCGCCCGAACGTACCGTTCGGTACGGGCGGGGAGCGCCATATCTCTGTTGCAAATGAGGCCATTATCATAAAAAATAAACATACGGTAAAAAATTAATATTTTAATAAGGGCCCGTAGCTTAGCCTGGTAGAGCGCCTCATTTGCAATGAGGAGGTCAGGAGTTCAAATCTCCTCGGGTCCACCAAATTTGATTTGACGAAGAAACAGAACCTCGCGCGGCTTCGCCGCGCGCATGGGCGGGCATTTCCGCAAGGAAATGCCACGGCTTTCCGAATTCCCCCGCCAGCATTCCCGCCGCTATGCGG
>Ga0210057_1010355_pt1 | contig 10577 bp, 4 predicted proteins | sample CryGeyCG2114_010_2_FD_183968 | JGI IMG/M metagenome (GOLD analysis project Ga0210057, IMG submission 183968) | Groundwater microbial communities from aquifer - Crystal Geyser CG10_big_fil_rev_8/21/14_0.10 (SPAdes) (version 2) | ecosystem: Environmental > Aquatic > Deep subsurface > Groundwater ...
ATTGTTAATCAATACAGAGATGCTAGATTGATTAGTATTACCTAAATAGTCAGTAGTAGTCAAATTAATGCTGTAGTTTCCATCAACAGTAGCCATCGTATCAAAAGTGAAAGAGTAAGGATAACTGCTATCACTGTAATTCTTGAAGATGGAACTGCTGCCTACCTTGCTGATAAGCCAAGTAACATTCTTTGTGCCGATACCAACATCAGTAGCGTTAGCGGTTATGAAGTGAGTTGCATTAATCATATCACCATCATTTACGCCACCTATCGTAGCTTCTGGACCTTTATTATCAACAAAGTAAGTGAAAGTGTAGTTGTAGTAACCTTGTGAATTGTTTGCAGTCACATTAACTCCAAAGTTCTCAGAAGTTATAGTCACATTAAAGTTAAGTCCACTGACATTTACAGGAATACTGCCACCACTATAGTTATAGGAACCGCTTACCGCAGTGCCAGTTAAAGTGAATGAAACTACGCTATTATCTCCGACATAGGATCCATTGGAAACATTGGCAGTAATCGTAGGTAAGCTATTGTTCACGGTTATACCCAAGGAAGAGTTGCTCCGCAAAGTATTTCCCGCAACATCAACAAGAGTTACAGTAAAGTTGTAAGCATGCTCTAACTCCGGCATGGTCATGACACCAACATACTTATTGTTCACCAAATTTAAAGTGGTGGAAGAGATACTGTCATTAGTGCCGTTATGCAGGTAAGCAGTAGCAGTAGAAGATAAGCCGGAAAGACTATCATTGCTGGTAACTTCAACACCCAAAGAAGCATTAGGCGCTAATGTTGTAGCGCTAAATTTGAAAGTTGGACTGCTCGGAGCAGTCAGATCAACATAGATCAACTTTGTTTTCTTTAACTCAGTGTTGTTAGCATTATCAATGGTACGATAATATATTACATTGTTGGTTAAATTTTTATCCACTAAGAATGAATCACCAGTATGTGTCCAACTACCACTTGCATTCAACCATTCAGTATAATTAACACCGGAATCACGATCACCTGTTACAACAGTTACGTTGATAACGCTGTTAACCCAAGTTGTGCCAGCGGTGGTATCATTATAAGTCAAGGCAGTACCAGGCTTAACATTATCAACACTAACATTCCAAGTTGTAGATTGATTTAAGTTACTAGAAAGATCAGTGCAAACTACATACCAATCATAACTATAGCCGCTATAGAAACTATAGGAACTAGTGTATTGAGCTAAAGTCTGTGTATTGTTCAAAGCGGTGACTGTTAGATTACTTGTACCAGTATGAACGACACAACTAGCACTAGGACTAGCATCACTATAAGAAAAGTTCAAGCTAGGAGTTAAGGTCTTAACCCAAGTGTTATTCAAAGGATACTCTAAGGTTATGTTAGGCACCACAGTATCATAAGTGAAATTCAAACTGATGGAATCATTAGTTACACCCAGTAAGTTACCAACTGAAGAGTTGATCAAAACGGAAGGAGAATCTGTAAAGGTAATTCCTGTTAAGTTAACTAAACAACTGATTGAAGTGGAATCACCACTAGGTGTACAAGTAACATTACTTGATTGGTTAGTTAAGCTTGTACCGCTGACATTGATGGTTAGGCTGGAAATGTTTACAGTACCATCATCGGTTAATGTCAAGGTAAACGTCCCCGGCAAACTGCTTTCATTATAATAACCACCATCAGTTATGCCGCTATAACCAGTAGATGGAGGCTGAATAGCTAAAACAGTTAGATTATTGGAACAGCTCTGTGCGCCATCGCTGGTACCGTCATTTGGAGTGACACAAGCTGACCATACATCGCCATCAGTTGTTTCAGCACTAACAATCAAATCAGTCCTGTTGTTGTATAAAGCTAAGACTTGCGTTGCCGAGAGAGAACGGTTGTAGATCTGTAGATCATCGATAGAACCGTTGAACAGATCGCCTAAGTGTAATGTGCCATTCAGACTAATACTCCCAAAATCACTACTAGCAACTTCTTGACCATCAACATACAAAGTAGCAGTACTACCTGACTTAGTTAAAGCAAACTGAGTCCAAGTATTCTCGGGTTGAGATGAACCGTTAAAACCAGAATCGAGAGTGGCATATGTAATTGAATCAATGGATCCATTCCGTGCACCATACCAGAGTTTATACAAATTACCATCCTTTAGAACAGTAGGATTATAAAGGTATAAAGAATCAGCTTTGCCAGAGGTACCATTAGGTAATTGCCCATTGTAACTGATATTATCTGAGGCGGAAGGGATAGAATTGTTATATTTTTTCCAGATTAACCCGTCAGGGGAAGTCGCATAATAGAGTTTGTGATTGGCGCCATCACTACCTCGATACCACATCTTATAAGTATCGCCATCTTTCAAAACAAAAGGGTCAAACACACCCCCATCATCACCTTTGCCGGTGGTACCCAAAGGGATTTGACCATCGTAGCTAATACCATCTGAATCTTGAGGGATACTGTTATTGTGCTTAGTCCAATTTAACCCATCAGGAGAAGTAGCGTAATAAACACGATTAATACTGCTCCCATCTCTACCAGTGTACCACATTTTATAAGTATCACTATCCTTAATAACAGAAGCAGAACTAACAGCCCCTGCATCTCCTTTTCCAGAAGAGCCACGCGTTATTTGACCGTTATGTGTTGACACATCAGAATCTGGAGAAACGTTATTGTTGTATTTCGTCCAGGTTAAACCATCAGATGAAGTTGCATAAAAAATAGTTGTTACACCTAAAGGACCTATCCCGGTGTACCACATCTTATAATTACCCCCATCTTTTATAACGGAAGGAACACTAACTGAATTCAAATCGCCCGAACCAGCTTCACCTAATGGTAATCTCCCATCAGTGCCAGAAGTGTTAGAAGGGCTAGAGTAAGTGTTGTTATACTTGGTCCAAGTTAAACCATCAGGGGAAGTAGCATAAAAAATAGTGGTGTAACCAACATAAGCAGTTCCCGAATACCACATTTTGTAAATTCCGTTATCCAAAATTACATGAGGACTGGTTACTGAATCAGAATCGCCAGATAATGCTAAACCCGGAGGCACCTGACCGTTATAACTGGTGCTATTAGTATAAGGAGCCATAGTATTGTTGTATTTATTCCAACTTGCAAGAGAAATATTTTGTGTAGAAAAGAAAGAGTTACCTTTTAAAGAAAACCCTAAACTGAATCCTAAACCACTCACATCACCTAAGGAAAAAATTTCGTGACCATCTCCTGAAGAATAATTTAAATATTTACCATAAAAAGCAACAGTAAAATCATTAGCATTAGGTGAAAAAGGTAATGAGGCACCAGAATTAGAATTATTAAACTCATAAGCACCTTTGCCATCGAAACCACCAGTAGCATTCCAGATTGCTGAATTTTCAGAACCATTATTGCCAAAACCAGAATAATCCCAGGAGTTATTTCCATTAGTGCTATTGATTTCTTCGAAGGGCATATTCAATAAAAATATGGAAGTGCCATTAACATACCAAGTGGTGATGTTTTTTACAGCATCACCATCTGAATCAGAAATTTCCAAATTTAAAGTCAAGTTCGTTGAACTATAATTATTAGTGGATGTAGCGTTCAAAGAGATGGAAGTGATACTTGGCAAGGCAGCCAGAGCGATTGAAACCAGAAGCAAAACTAGCCCTATAAAAATACCTAATTTAAATTTATTTGATTTATTTCTACCATCCTTTACCATAAACATCACCACTAATTTTTTTATTAATTAAATCTTTCTGATTTATAAGCGTTTCTTTTTCTTTAACACTAACCAAGAACATTGTTCTATCTGACCAAGATAAAAAATGCATTTAACAAGAAGAATATTGGGAATACTATAACAAACGCAACAAAAAATTTATATAGAATATTTACTAGACTTCCAGCTAAAAATAAAATGAGGGTGATGCCAAGTTATTTAATGCTATTTTTAATTCTAGCTGTTGCGGTATCTGCGGTTAATATTGATCCTAAAGTTTTGGAAGAAATTGAAAAAAATGGGACCGCAAAAGTGATTATTCAAATGAATGAGCCTTCTGCTCAACAAATACAAAGATTAACATTAACCGTAAACAAATACCAAAAAAAAACAATAGAAACCGCTAAGCTAAAAAAACAAGCAATTAAAATTTCTCAAGATAGTGTTATAAAAAACCTAACTCAAAATGAATTCAAACCTAAAAACCAACTAGAAAATTCTAATATTATTTCAGGAGATATTACCCTAAATGGATTAAACAAACTGAATCTAACTGAAATAGTAAGTATTTTTCTCGATTTGCCTATTTATGAAAGTTTAAATCAATCAGTCCCATTTATTAATGGTAATGCTGTCCATAGCATAGAACTTAATGGTATTAACATAACTGGTAAAGGTCAAACAATTTGTATACTAGATTCTGGCATTGAATCTACCCATCCAGCTTTATCTAATTGTAACCCTGGAAATGGATCCAACATAAATTGGTCTCTTTGCCAAAACATTGATTATGGTTGGGATTATTCAAATAATGATAGCTACCCTGAGGATGATACTGGCCATGGCACCCACGTTACAGGGACCATAATCTCCAATAATTCAGTATACAAAGGAGTGGCGCCAGATGCGCATATTATTGTTATGAAAGTGCTAAGTCATGGAACTGGTTATACCTCAGATGAAATTCTGGCAATTGATTGGTGTACTTCTAACAGAGATGCATACAATATCTCCGTTATCAGTATGAGTTTGGGTTCATCTCAGACTTATAATACCTCATGTGATGCTGAATTCCCTTCAATTGCCCAAGTAATCAATAATGCCGTTGCTAAAAATATTTCAGTAATAGTCGCATCCGGAAATTTCGCTTTTAGTAATAGCATAGCAAGTCCAGCGTGTATAACTAACGCAACTTCGGTAGGGGCAAGTAGTGTTTTAAGCAACAATGTTAACATAATCACAAATTCTGGAAGTCTATTAGATTTAATTGCGCCAGGCATAAGTATAACTTCCACATACATTGGGGGTGGATTTAGTACAATGCTCGGAACTTCAATGGCCACACCCCATGTCTCTGGAGCCTTCGCCTTATCCAACCAATACTGGCAGCAAGTTTACAATAAAACGCCAACGCCAAATGAAATATTAAATAAATTTAAAATAACTGGAGCAAGAGCTTATGATGCAAAGAATGGGATGAACTTTTCAAGAATAGACATCCTTGCTGCTTTACAACCTTACGTTAATTTCACTTCTTCATCAACTGCGAATAATACAAATACCTTAAATAATTCTGTCTGGATCAACATTACTTCAGATGTAGATTTGACTAATGCTACTTTAGAGGTTACCTTACCCAACTCTTCAAAAATAAATCATTCCATGACACAAAACAATGCTACTAATTACCAATACAATTTACTACTAAACCAAGAAGGTAATTATACTTATACAGCTTATGGGAATGATTCGATTTTGCTAGGAGCCAGCTCTCTGATGACTTTAACCAGTTCTAGCTTGATAACAGTAAATCAACCGACAAATAATTCTCATCATAATTCTGCCTTCAACCTAAACATTACTTTAACAGCACTAACAAATCAAAACATCACCAATTCAACTTACAACATCACCAATTCTTCCGGGTTTAACATCCAATCAAATGCTAATCTATCAATTAACCAAAACTCCTTCAACTGGACAGATTTAGTCAATATCTCCAACAGTACTTTCCCAGATGACAACTATACCTTAAACATCACTGGGGAAACTAGCGATGGATTGACAGAAAATAAACTAATAACCTTCACAGTTGACAAAACAGCACCATTAATCTTTGCTCATAACATCACACCGACAAATATCTACAGGAATGACACAGTCATAATAGCAGTAAATACCACAGACACATATCTCAACACTTCACTAGTCTATCTTGAATCAAACTATACTGGGACCTTAACTAATCACACCATGAATCTAGAAATAGGAGATTTATACAATTATACCTTAAATGCAACTAACTTAACGGTAAACGCTAACATAACTTACAGCTTTTACTCAACTGATTTCGCCGGAAACATCAACGTTTCTGAGAACTACTCTTTCATCGTACAAAATTACATCCCCTATAATGTAACCATAAACTACACCCTCAATCTCATCGAAGTAGGTAATTCAACACAATTCAATGCAACAGTCATTGATTTAGATGGAGACAACTTAACTTATTTCTGGGACTTCAATGATACCACAAACAGCTCTTCTCAAAACGCAACACATACTTTTGAAACCACCGGAAATTTCACTATCCTGCTTAATGTCTCTGATGGTTACAGCTACAATCACACCACAATTAATATCACAGTGAACGATACAAAACCGCCATTCCTCAGGCAATTATCTTACGATACCTCAGTACACATCGAAAGTGAAGGAAATCAAACAGTAGAATTTGAAACATTTGATTATTCAGGGATTACCCTAGCAAATCTTACAGCAAACAACACCAATGAAACAACCTCCACCTGCAACAGCAACATTACCAGCTGGAACTGTTCTTTCACCTGGCAAAATTTTACAATCGGAACATACCAATTTTTCCTCAACTTAACGGATAACCTTTCTCATACAAACATAACAACCAATTACACTTTCTCGGTCGTTTCCTGCCATGACGGTTCCAGAAATGGAGATGAGACAGGAACAGACTGTGGAGGATCATGCAGTGCCTGTTCTGTGCCAACATCAGACTCAGATTCTGGTTCCAGTCCCTCAGGAGGTAGCGGCGGAGGCGGTGGGGGAGGAGGAGGTGGTGGAGCGGCTAGTGTTGCTGCTGCATCTGCTGAAACATCCAGCTCTGACAGCACAGGTAACCAAGATTCAGGAACAGCTCATCCCGCAACAACAAGGACTACCTCGCAATCAGCAGCAGATCCAGTTATCGCAAGAGCAGAAAATACTCTGACATTAGTAAAAGACAAGGTCGTCAGCTTAAACGTTGAACATGCCAACCTTCCCGTAAAAACATTGAGCATCCAAAGCAATAAAGACCAGCCAGTAAACGTAAAGTTCACATCCTATAGGGCACCACCACAAGAAGTTAAACCGCTAACAAATTCTTATCAATATTTTGAGATGACTCCCGATGTACACAACGATGGCATAGAAAATGCAGCTATCACTTTCACAGTAAGCAAACAATGGTTGCAAGAAAACAATTACCTCTCAGAAACAGTCGCTCTTAACGTTTTCGAAGAAAAGAAACAAAGTTGGAAAAAGATCAAGACGCAGCAAGCAGTGCAAGAAGATCAAGAAAACCTTTATTTTGAAGCAGAGATACCGCACTTCTCATTCTATTCAATTACAGCTAGTGATAAATTACCTTGGTATAATGAAGCGCTTTCCAATAAAATATTTATCATCAGCGCCAGCGCTATCCTGGTTCTACTGATTATAACAATAATCATACTCATAAAACATGGCGAGAGAAAAGTTAAAAAGGATCACTGAAACTAATTATCATTAGACTCCGTAGAATTGCTTTTTAAATACTAGCATCATCAGGTCAAAACTCCTTCTGATTGATACATCTAGCTCGTCGCGAGGGGACGCACCCTACGGGAACGCAGAGCCATCTATTATCATAGCAGGAGTTTTGAAGATGCTAGTATTCAGTGTATTAGGTAATTCTACAGAGCCTTATCATTTAACAAAATTTAAAAACTAACACCTCCTAAGCTCATTTTGGTGAACAAACATGGATCTATATGCATTATACCAACAACCACAATTACTCACAACCGGATTGATTATTCTAGCGATCTGGGTTTTAGTTTGGAAAGGCTTAGCTTTATGGCACGCTGCCCGCAACAACCACAAATCGTGGTATGTAGTGCTGCTAATCATCAACACCTTGGGTATTCTTCCTATCATCTATCTTATCTGGTTCAGGAAAAAGTCTGCTCAAAAACCTACCGAGATCAGAGTTGAAGGAGCGGAAGATATTGTAGAGAAGCCGAAGAAAGCAAGAAGAAAGTCTGCAAAAAAATCATAAAAATGCGTAAAACCGTCTTACTCAGCCTTAAAAGACTGGGTTTGAAAAAAGACGGTTTTCTTGACAACGCATTTTTAGGATGCAAAATGGCTTCTAGCCATTTTTACATAATTTTTATTTTTTTCCATAAACATATATCCCTTTCTTGATCAGTAATTTTTTATATTTGCAATTAGCCTGCAGCTTATTCTTCCTAAATAGTTCTAATACCTTATTTTTATCTTCCAGCAGCAAAGCATTGGGAGAAAGATTAAACCAATGCTGATTAACGTAGAAACAGAATTTACCGCCTTTTACTAATCTTTCACTTACACCTTTAACAAATTTTTCTACATCCTTGACGTAACCTAAATTATTATAGGAAATAAAATGAGTAATTTTTCTTGTTTTGATCTGGCCAATTCTTATTTTCTGCACAACCACCCGGTTAAATTTCTTTTGTCTAAGATATTTAGCTAAATATTTTACTTCAACCTCAGCAGAATTAGCAATAATCAGTTTCTTAAATTCAAATTTTTTCTGGATCATTTTTCCTACGATACCTACTGGAGAATTATAATCTACTACCACTGCTTTGCTACTAAACGGTCCGACTAGCTTAATCATTCTCCTATAAGCAGGAAGAGGCGCAGGCAGTTGATGAAGTAACGACCTTAACCTAGTCATCAGGTTTCTTCTCATATTCAAATAGCGAGGCTCATAAAATAACTCAATGGCGAAGTAAGCTGGTATGCCAAACAAGATCAGAGAAAGAGAGACTCTTAATATATCAAGAGAACCATCTGTTTCAATGACAAACATCGCCAACAAAAAAAGCATGAAAACCATTGTTAGCAACGGCGCAAATTTACCTAATGGTGCTTTATAAGGTCTCTTCAAGTCAGGTTTTTTCCATCTTAAGATAACCACACTTAACAGTACGGCAGAATAAATCAGCAGGATTAACGGTATCAGCATATGCAACAATGTTTCATACGATCCCGAACCTACAAAAACTAAGACGCATAACAATAAAGTCTGAAAACCGATGCTTACATAAGGACTTTTATGCTTAGGGTGGATCTTGGCAAATTGCACAAAAAATAATTTATCTTCCGCTATGCTCATCAACAACCTTGGCGCTGTAACCACCCAGCAAGCTACAGCGCCGATTATCGAGATAAAAACCAGTATCGTAAACACAACTCCTCCTACTGTTCCGAATAAAACATTCCCCAGATCACTTAATGGTGCCATTGATTCACCATATTCCTGCCAGGGAATTACACCCATGGAACTAAGGGTTAAGGCGAAAGCTAAGACAGCAATAATCACTGTACCCCAGATCAAAGCTTTAGGCATGACTTTAGTCGGATTTTTAGTTTCTGCCGAGAGAAATACTGCACTTTCCCAACCGAAGAAGGTTTCTGCGATAAAGAATATTGTCAATATTATAGCAAAAGAAGGGAAAACAAAAAACGGTTCAAGGTTTTCGGGGTTAAAATTGAAAAAACCGGGTATGATCAAGCTGACAACTGTTCCCAAAGTTATCAAGGCAAAAGAAACCAGCATCACCACTGAAGTTTTCATCCCTCTATAAGCAACCATATTAAAGATTATGATTAATAAGAAAGCTATAGGGATATAATATTGAGGATGTTTAGGTATTGCATATTGTAACGCACCTAATAATAACATGGCGATGGTCACGCTCCCAGCGATGGCTGTGCTCCAGCCAATAACAAATGACCAAAATCTACCATAAGCCTGTTTGGCGAATTCATAAACACCACCAGCTTTAGGAAACATCGCCGCTAGTTCCGAGAAGCACATAGCAATATAAATGGAGATTACTGACAGCAACCCCCAAGAGATCAAGGAAGCCGGACCAGCATGTTTTGCTCCTACGGCTGTCAGAAAATATATCCCTGTCCCCATGATTGAATTGATCGTTATCAACAAAATAACCCTGAAGCTCAGCACTCCTTTCATCTTTTTTTCATGCGGTTGAACTTTCCTAATCTTGCCTTTCTTGACATGCTGGCGTATCCGCAGGAATCTTGGTGCTCTTGCGCCGAAACGAAGCAATCTAAGAAATCGGGTAAATTTTACTAAGCTGCTCAGTCTAGCTATCCTTGAAATAAACCTAAACCCCCGTAAAGCACTAATCAAGGTTAGACCCTGGATGCCGTAAAAGATAAAATTAAAAGGTATTGTGGCAATGATATCTAAGTAATATTTTCTCAGGTAAGGCCAGAATTGTGGTAGTTCCTGCCAACGAAAACGCAAGTCGATAAAGAAAATAATCACTACGTATGCATCGAAGATGTCGATAAATATCCTTAGTCCACCACCGATTTGATAAAACAATTCCACTATCGTCAAAATCAGCAAAACAACTAAGGAAGGAGGGATAAGCAATTGCACAACCTTATCCAGTTTATTCCTCGGCTTAATTCCTCTACGCATCTGCACCTTATTTTTTCCAACCATCTTTTTTCAACTTATCTCATAAAACCATATAAAACAATCTTAA
>Ga0210057_1010357_pt1 | contig 10574 bp, 18 predicted proteins | sample CryGeyCG2114_010_2_FD_183968 | JGI IMG/M metagenome (GOLD analysis project Ga0210057, IMG submission 183968) | Groundwater microbial communities from aquifer - Crystal Geyser CG10_big_fil_rev_8/21/14_0.10 (SPAdes) (version 2) | ecosystem: Environmental > Aquatic > Deep subsurface > Groundwater ...
TTGTTTAAATTTCCTTTTGAATAAGCATTAGTTGCCCAGTATCTTTCTTCCAATATTTGTTTTAAAGCCATTGTGGGCTTGAAGAATAAAAGAGGGATATATAAATCTATGGGTGATTTTTTAACTTTAATCTAAATTGAAGTTATAGGGGCTGCCAAATTCTCTTTGTTTCTGTTTTTATGGTTGTTAATAGCTTTTTAAGCAGGGGCAAAGTTAAATTTTGAAACTTCTGAAAATTTGTTCACAAAACCGGACAAGAAAATAAATACTAGTTCTTTATCTAAGATAAAAATGGATAAAGAGGTAATAGAAAATAAAATTTATACAATAAGAGGCTTGCAAGTAATGCTAGATAAAGATTTGGCTGAATTGTAAGGTGTAAAAATAAGAAGATTAAGAGAACAAGTTAAAAGAAATAAAGAAAGGTTTCTTATTAATTTTATGTTTCAATTAACTATTTCTGAAGCTATGGACTTGGTATCGCAAAATGCGACACCTTCTAAAAAGCATTTTGGAGGCTCTTTACCATATGTATTTACAGAACAAGGCATTGCTATGCTTTCAAGTGTTTTAAGGAGCAATTCCGCTGTAAAAGTAAGTATTCAAATTATAAATGCATTTGTTGCTATGAGAAATTTCTTAGCTAAAAACACAGAAGTTTTTCAAAGATTGGATAAAGTTGAAACAAAGCTGATAAAGCATGATGAGAAATTTGAAATGGTATTCAATGCAATTGAAAATAAAGAGATTGTCAAAAAACAAGGAATATTCTTTAATGGACAGCCTCTATAATAATATTTTTAACTTTAATCTCAATTGAAGTCACAGTTAAGTATTTATATTGAATTTAATTAAGATTTAATATGGAGAATTCATTTATTTTGGTTAATTTGAAAGAAGCTAAGAAGTTAGCTCAAGTTATTTCTAATAATACGTCTAGAAAGATTTTGGATTATTTAACTAAAAAGAATGAAGCTACTGAAACTGAGATTGCTAAAGATTTACAATTACCTTTATCAACGGTACATTATAATCTTAAACATTTGAAAGAAGCTAATCTGGTTAAAGTTGATGAATTCCATTATAGTGAGAAAGGTAAAACAATGGATCATTATAAGTTATCTAATAAATTTGTGATTATTGCTCCTGATGAAACTAGGTTAAGTTCTATTAAAGAAAGTTTGAGTAAATTATTACCTGTAGCTTTGGTTTCTTTAGTTGCTTCTGGTTTAATACATTTATTTACTAAACAAGAATATTTGTTATTAACACAGAAATCTTCTGACCAAGTTTTAGAGGCTGCACCAATGATGCTTGCTAGGGATGCTGGTGCTGTAATAACAGAGACTATAGAACCGAATATAGCATTATGGTTCTTGATTGGAGCTTTTGTAGCTATGTCAATATTCTTTGTTGTAGATATTATTAGAAAGAAATTACATTGAGAATACAGGTTCAGGTATTTCTACACCTTGTAGTTTAGTTTTCCAACCTTCTTGTGCAAAACCTCTGCAGACAGATTCATCTTTTTGTTTGTTTAAGAAACAGATATCATATCCGTCAATTTTATCTTCAGGTATTTCCATTTGGATTGGTGACCAACATTTTAAGATTTTAGTTTTATCTTGTAAAATTAATTTGTCAATAGTAGTTTTAGTTTCTTCAATGTTACCAATGCCTCCTTGATATAATCCTTTGTTGAATTCATGACAAAAAGTAGGTTCTAATTCAAATGATTTATCTGCATTTTGAACAGCTTTTTCATTTTCATCCATAATGTAATAAACTATGCCTTGTGCATCTAAACAGAAAGTATCTTCTGGATTGTTTTCTAAGATTGAAGTACAATGGTCAATAACTCCATAAAATTCATTTAATTTCATGTGGACAAAAACTAATGCTTTTCTTGCTTCCAAGTCAGAAGGATTTTTAATCAAATAGCCATTAAGTTCTTCTTGAGCTTTGGAATAATCTTCTTTAATTAAATAAGCATAACCTTTTAATTTTGAATCTTGGCTTAACCTTAGAATATTCTCAATAGCTTCATTATTTTCTATTAAACAAGTATTAGGCAAATCCATTGAAACTAAGCAAGCCTCTAAACTGTTTACATAATCAACTTCTGAATCTTTAACTAAATAACTATGCCTGTAAGATGCAGTTAATACTATTAAAACTACACATGCTAAAAATATGTACCTGAACATCTTTGAATGCTTGAATAGTTTTCTCATCTTAATAAGAAATTAAATTAATCTTTATAACTATTTCTTTTTTTTGACAATAATTTCGCTTTTCATAAGCACAGAATTAGGGATTAAGATGATATCTTTTTCTTTTGTTTCAATCTTTGTTTCCATTATGTCTAAATCAACAATCTTACCTTCAGCAGCTCCGACGCTAATAATATCACCTTTTTGGTATAATCCTTTTGAATGCATTACAAACCCGGCTGTAATATTAGGAATAATGTCTTTGAAAGCTAATATGATAAAAATTATCATTATGATTAAGATGACTATTAAGATTATTTGTAAGATGGTAGTAGCTAATCCTAATTCTGTTAAAGCCCAAATTACTGTTGCAAAATAGATTATGTATTTTAAAATACTAGAAGCAAATTCTTCTAATGGAAACTTAAAGCCTACTCCTGATAATACAAAATTGATTTCAAAGCTATGTAATAATTTCTTGAACAACTTAGCAAAGATGTTTGCCATGATAATTCCAAATAATAATATTGCTAAAGCTGCAATCAATTTAACCATGAAATTAGATACACCATTCATACCTAATGCTCCTAAATCCATTATATTTAGCAAATTCATAAGCTTAGAAATGCTTTTTTTAGTTTAAAAATATTGTGATATTAACAAGAACCTTTAGGGTGTTTTAGAATTGTTTCATAATCTTCATCTTGGTCTTTTAGAGCTTGTTCTAATCTATCTGTATCCTCTTTTAATTTTTCAAGGCTTTCTTTTATTTGTTTAGTGCCTTTGTCTATTTTTTGAAAATCTTGGCTTATTTTTGTAACATTTTCTGAGATTTTAGTAATACCTTCTAATGATTTTCTTTTATTATTAGTAATTGCAATATGTCTCTTATAACTTTCTTCAATCCTATTTAATAATTGAGAAAATTGTTCATTAGAAACATTAGGATGGTCTAAACCATATGTCATTGGCTTTATTTGTTGTTTAAACTTATTGCTAACTTCGTACTTTGTATCCATTTCTCTTAGGAAATCTTCAATTTGTTTTTTTCTGTCCATTTTGATTTTTAATATTGGTTTTCTTTATAAATCTTATTGTAGCTTAAGCCCCTGGGCGGCCGTCAATATATCCATTATCTTTTTCTCTCATTCTTTAGTCTTGCTTTCTAAGCAGAATTCATTCGGACTTTTATCATTCAAAACTTTGTTTGGCTCATAAAACCATTTTATCAGGCTATCTTTGTTTTCATTTAAGGCTAAAATCTTATCTGCCAAATCTTTGCCTACGACATCATAAACATCCTGCCAGGTATAATCTTTATATGTCATATATTTATTTCATCTTAAAAGCTATTTAAATCTTATTAATGAAAGGGCTGTGGGACAGAATTAAGCTAGGGCTCCCAATCAGGATTCAACTATGAGTTTAATTTTTGATTTTGTCATTTTCTATGTTTGAGGCGTATTTTGGGCGGCTTTTCTTCTTCTTTCTCAGACGAAAAAGCCCAGATTTAATGTTTAGGCCTAATAAAATATAAGATAGAAAAATATAAAGATTTTTTCATCTTAGGAGAATAGTAGAAAATACCACATAAAGGGTGCCTTTTGGAGGAGTATAGGGTTTTTCTGTCCCACACCCTAATGAAAGCTAGAAATTTTTAGTAAAATATATAAATCTTATCCAATATTTAATATTAAAATGAGTCTTGAAGAATTTTTTAATGGAATTAAAATGGGGAAAAGGTGGATGAATTTTATGAAAGAAAATGAATCTCTATTAAGAGAGATTTCTGGAAATGAATCCTTGCCTTCAGAAATTACTGACAAAAATAGTTGTATTTTAGAATATTATGAAAATAAAGTAAAAAATGGAAATTGGTCTTTGTCTGAAAATTTTGGCTTTTTAGCAGGGATGTGTTCTCACCCAATAAGATTGTATAAATGGGGTAAAGAAACTTAAACAATGCCTTACAAACTTATTTGTTTTGATATGGATGGCGTAATTTTTAAAGATGTTAATTTCTGGATAGAGTTACATAAAAAGTTTGGAACTTTAAAAGAAGGAATACAATTAACAGAAAAATATTTACATACAGATTACGATAAGCTTGTTGAAGAAGTTGTAGTCAAATTATGGAAAGGGAAGAAAGCTACACTATATTTTGACTTAGTAAATTCTTTAGAATATTTGCAAGGAGTTTCAGAAGTTTTTAATTATATTAAAAGTCAGGATTTGATTACTGCTATTATCAGTGCTTCCAGTGCTGATGCTGCTAAAAGGGTTCAGAAAGATTATGGGATAGATCATATTTTTGCTAATGAACTAATTATTAAGGAAGGCAAAGTAGCAGGAGAATTTGTTTGGCCAATAGGGGCTGGTAAACATAAAAAGGCAGAAATTATTTCTCATTTATGTTCAGATTTGGGCATTTCAAAAGAAGAAGTGATTTATATAGGAGATTCTGAGACGGATATTGAAGCTTTTCAAGAAGTAGGATTATCAATAGCTTTTAATTCTAAATCAGATGAATTAAAGAGAATAGCAAATTATATTGTTGATTCCAATAATCTTGCGGATATAATTCCTTATTTGCAAAAAGCTTCTGTTTAAAATTATCCTTGTAACATATAATCACTGTTAATAGTAGGGCTTTCATATTTACGGTGCGGACCTAAAGAATTTGCCCAGTGAATAAATCCATCAGCAACATTAAGAATTTCTTTATCTTTCTTTTTTCTTAATCCAAAGATAGCTTCTCCTATGCTTAGAACATATTTTGTTAATCCTTGAGTTATTTCTCTATAATCTTGAGAATGAATGTAATCTTTATTATTTCTAATTTGAGCAAAAAAACATAAAATTGAAGCTTCTCTTCCTGTCAATATTTTTTCTTCTAAAGGCATATTTTATAATAGTTTTTGGAAGTTTAAATAAGTTGTTAATTATTTTTATCAAAAAGAACGCCGAGGGAGGGATTTGAACCCTCATATCCGTGAGGAAACTGACTTAGCAGGCCAGCGCACTACCAGATTATGCGACCTCGGCAATAACCTTGTGATTTTAAATTAGGTTTTCTTTATATGCTTTTTGGCTTTCTAAAGTTTTATAAATGATATAGAGTTAGGATTTTTTAAGGACCTGTAGCGCAGCATGGATAGCGCGACTGCCTCCTAAGCAGTAGGTCGTGAGTTCAAATCTCATCAGGTCCGTTATATTTTTATATCTTTAAATTAAATTAAATGGATGGTTGACAATAAAATTAATGCTGATTTGAGTTATTTTTTTGGGATTTTATTGCTAATTATTTCTTTAATTCTTATTTTAATTTATGGTTTTCATGGCGAGGGATGGCATACTGCTGCAAGATATATTTCTTTAACATGCTTTTTACTGGGACTATATTTGGCTTTAACTGGAAGAAGAAAAAAAAGATTAAATTCTCTTCCTTTAGCAAGAAGAATGAAAATAATTAAATAGTCCTATATAATTACTGTCTGTTATGAAAATAAAATCCTTAATTTATCTAATATTGCCTCTTACTTTAAGCTGTGCAACACCAAGTCAAGAAACTAAACCCATAGTGGAAGAAGAATCTCCTGCAACTTATGTTCCAAGAGTTAATTCTCATAGAGATTTGCTTAGGCATCAATTAATGAAAGAATTAACTTCTTTAAAAGATAAAAAGAAAAGTAATTATGTTCCTAAAAATATTGAAACTTTAACTCAAAAGAATTTTGATGAAAAAGTTCTGAAAAATAAGTTGCCAGTAATTGTAGAGTTTTCAATTGATGGCTGTAGATATTGTGATAAAGTTAAGCCTGATTTTGATGAAATATGTGGTAAATATAAAGAAGAGATGAAATGTTATGAGATTAATGTTACAGATGCGCCTCTTATTGATGCAAGATACAAATTAGAATATTTTCCTACTTTTGGTTTTTTTAATAAAGGTAAAACTTTGAAAAAACATTGGTTTGAAGGTGCAGCTAGTAAACGTATATTAGAAAAAAGAGTAAAAGATTTTTTAGGTGATGTGAAAAAAGAGAAATAGTTAAATTTATATAACAATTATATTGTTTTTTATGTAGCGGGCCCATGGTCTAGTGGCTAATTTTTAAGGAGTAAATCCTTTAAAATCCACAAATGACAACACCCTTACAAGGTGTGGATCCCCGGTTCGAGTCCGGGTGGGCCCACCATATTTACAAAATGAATTTTGCAATAATTGTTTCTAAACAGGATCCAGCAGGAATGAATATTAAGAATTCTTTATTAGAATTGTTTGAATTTGAGAATCATAAAAGTTATTGGAAATATGAAAATATTAAATTGTATGAAGTTGAACAAGAATCAATATATTGTGAAGATATTGACAAAATAATTACTGCTGATTATTTGATATTTGCAACTAAACATAAATCAGAAGCAGGAACTAATTCTCTATCAGTGCATGTTCCCGGCAATTGGTCTAAAGCAGAGCTAGGCGGTAAAGATAAGACTCTTTGTTTAGCACCAGCTTCCTTAGTGAAAGAAATGTTTTTAGAATTAAATGAACAAGGTCAAAACTTAGGTTATGAGATTACATTAGAAGCAGTTCATCATGGTCCGTGTATAGAAAAGCCAGTAATGTTTATTGAAATTGGCTCCAATGAAGAGCATTGGAAAGATTCTAAAGCTGGTAAAGTAATTGCTAAAACAATAATGAATGTTTTAACCAAAGAAATTAAAGTTTACAAAACAGTTATTGGCTTAGGCGCATCACATTACCCTCAACCGTTTAACAAATTATTGTTAAGGACAGAGTATGCTATCGGTCAAATCTGCCCTAAATACCAAATGGAAAATTTAGATGAAGAAATGTTATTGCAAGCTGTAAAGAAAAATGTTGAAAAAATAGAATTTGTTTTATTAGATTGGAAAGGTCTTTCTGGTTATAAAGAAAAAATTATTGAATTATTAGGGAAATTGGATTTAAAATATCAAAAAATAAAAGAGATTATTTAAATGATAATATAATATTAATTTAAATGAAATATTTATTAGACGAAAGAGAAGCATTAAAATTTATTAAGAAAGCAGCAGAAGTAGCATTAAATTCAACTTGTTTGCGTTCAAAATGTGGATCTATAATTGTTAAAGATAAGGAGATTATTGGTACTGGTTTTAATAGTCCTCCAAATAATAGTGAAAGTCAAAGAAGATGTTCTTGTTTGAAAGATTCTTATCACAAAAAAATAACAGACAAAACTTGTTGTGTGCATGCTGAGCAAAGAGCCATAATGGATGCATTAAGACGAAACCCAGATAAAATTCAAGGTTCAAGTTTGTATTTTGTTAGATTAAAAGAAAATAAAATTTCTAAATCCGGAAAGCCTTATTGCACTATCTGTAGTAAGATGGCATTAGATTCTGGAATCAAGGAATTTATTTTATATCATGAAGAAGGAATTTGTGTTTATGATACTGAAGAATATAATGATCTTTCTTTTAAGTTCAATCCTTCAAAGTAATGCTCAAGGCCAAATCTTCTAATTTTTTTAAATTCCATTTAATCGCATCAGCTTTTTTTCTTAGATTGCCACCACGCAAATTAAATTTCAAAAACTCTCCGTAAATCTCTTCAACAACTTTTTTAATTTCTAAAGCTTCTGTATTTTTCTTGTTAATAACATAATTAACAGCTTGCCTTACTAACTCGCCTGTTAAATCACATAAACCAAGCAAATAACTTTCAATATCAACATTAAGTTCTTTTCTTGTCGGAATTTTTTTATTTTTAACAAAACCTAAAAAAGTCATAGCTTCAACAAACTCTTGTATTGCCACATATTGGATGTCTGTATCAAAATGAGTTTTAGGCAGAGATTCAACTTTAAATTTTATATCCTTTACAAATTTTTCAGCTTCTTTGACTTCATGTCTTTGCACAGAATAAATTATTTGTTTAGAAATATGGATGATATCCCTAGAAGTTTTGATTACCTCTTCTCTTTTCTCTTCAAAAGATTCCATATCTTTTCTTATTTGTTCAAATTCTTTTTTGTCTAACATTTTATTCCTCATAATGTGTTTCATAATATTTTAGTAAGTCTTGATTATTAAGAGCTTCTTTTTCTTTAACCTTATCAACAATATCTTCTAATACTGCAAGTTCTTGGTTTGCAATAAATTTTACATTGTTTTTCCCTTTTAATATTGAAGTAAGACTTTTGAATGATTGATAACCTATTAATACAAAAGGGATTGATGATCCTGGGATAAGGGCTAATGGAGGAATATAACATACGGGCACAGCAATTATATTTAATAACAAACTTAAACTATTTTTGAAAATCTCTTTTCTTACTATGCTTTTGTAAGTTTTTTTTGCTTCTTTCTCTGTTAAGTTAGGATTATAGTTTATATTTACATCTGCAATTAGAGAGGCAGCTTTGAAAGATCTTAAACTGTGATTTTGCAATCTATTCATAGCTTTTTTAACGTAATTATCTAAAAATCTTTTTAATCTTGTAGAATTAATATACTCTATTACTTTATTAAATTTGGTTGGAATTTTTGGTTTTTCTTCAACCAATTCTTCTAATTTAGATTCTTCTTGTTTTGAACTATTATGGTATAATTGATACTTGGATTCTTTGTTTATTAAATATAATTCTAATGACATAAGATTTTAAGTTTAGAGTTAGTTTATAAACTTTTTTATCACTTATTAATAGGCATTACCAATTGTTAAGTTCTTTTTCTACATTATTAACCCAATCATTAACTAATTGCATTATTAATTCTCTTAATTCTTTTTTATTCTTAATTTTGTAAAAGAAAATATAGCCGCCGTCTTTAAGATTCTCTTGGCTTCTTGTTAAGACATTTTTCCCATGAAGTTTCTTGACAGCTCTTTGTACTGTTGTTATGTTTAAGTTTAATTTTTTAGCTAAATCTTTAGTAGTAATCCAATCTTGCTCTTTTAATAAGGAATGCATTATTTTACAATCTGCTTTAGATAAACTTAAACTACACTTGATTATTTCATCTAGACTAAACCGTTTACATGCAAAATCGATCATTTTACATATATTGCTTTAAAACTTCTTTGAAATTTTCTTTAGGTTGTCCGCCAATTATTCGGTCAACTTCTTTACCGTCTTTAAAGATTACAAAACAAGGTATGCTCATGATATTGTTTTTCATAGCCAAATCTTCTTCTTCTTGTGTGTTTACTTTTGCAAAGCTTAATTTGCCTTCTAAGTCTTTAGCTACTTCTTCAAAAACAGGGGCCATTGCTACACAAGGACCGCACCATGGTGCCCAAAAGTCTACTACTACTGGCAGTTTTGAATCTTCTAAATATTTGTCAAATGTTTCGTTTGTTAGTTCTTGAACCATTTTTATTAACCTCCTTACAGTATTGCTATAAAATGGAAGTTCTTTATAAAGTTTATCCTGTACTGATAAATATTGTTATATTTTGGAAGTTCTTTGCAAAAATTTAAATATCAAATGTAATTAATAATTGTAAAATGGATAATAGCTTGGTAACAAGGATAAGGAAGCTTCATGAGGCTATTCCTTCTGGATTGCATAATCTACCATCTTCTTATCTTGACCTGTTTAAAAATCTAATAAAAGAGCATGTCCAACAATCATGTTCTGGTTTTGAGAAAACCAGCTTACTTTCTGAAATATGGGACAATGGCCTGAATTTCAAGGATAAGCTTGCACAGCTTGGCGAGGCTGGGTTTTTAGCTCAAAAACATATGGCTCATATTATTGGCGCCAATCCTTTGGAGCCTAGCATAGCCCTCTTGGATGCATCTTTTTCCATAGCACAAAAGGTGGATGCGCGAAGAATTATGGAGGCTGGAAAATTTTCAACTTATTATCCTATTGTCCTCCTGAATGCTCATTCAGGCACTCTTAGTGACCCCTCCGATAAGTGGCCGAAAAGATTTGCTAACTTGGGTTTTATCGAATATAAGAAAAATCACCAATTTACAATAAAAGACAAGAAAAAATACGAGAGGTTCTTGCAACTAGATTGAAGAAATGCGGAAAAATCGCCTTTAAGTACGCAAAAAAGCAAGGCTATGATTTGGTCTGCTTGTTTGAGTTTGACTTTTTTAAGCATGGCGAACTAGCATTTATTGCTGATTATTATAACCAAAACAGGAATAGCATACTTAACTTTGATTATGGGCCGGAGATGTTAGAAGCTCTGGAGAAATTTTGATTCTTTGGGCTGTGGGACATAATTGTTTAGTTGTTGATCCAGAATAGGTTATGCCAGATGATTGTTGAGAATATGGCTGTGTTTGTGCGGTCTTCTCTTTTTTGGGCAATTTTCCAGCCGAATCTTTTTTTATC
>Ga0210057_1010359_pt1 | contig 10569 bp, 9 predicted proteins | sample CryGeyCG2114_010_2_FD_183968 | JGI IMG/M metagenome (GOLD analysis project Ga0210057, IMG submission 183968) | Groundwater microbial communities from aquifer - Crystal Geyser CG10_big_fil_rev_8/21/14_0.10 (SPAdes) (version 2) | ecosystem: Environmental > Aquatic > Deep subsurface > Groundwater ...
ATGATCGCTTGGGTAAACAAGGTCACGCCGAAAACATAAAACGAGATCACTCGAGCAAATATTAATCCCCATTCTTTTGTGCTAATTTTTTGAAGCTTTCCGAGATCAATGTCATTTCAAAAACGATAAAACTAAGCATAAATGCTGCAAATATTCGCAGGTACACTTGCTGAAAAAGCTCAAATCCCGTACTAAGATACTGTGCAAAAAGTCCCATAGATGCAAAAATAAGGGAGAGGATGATGAGGGAAAGTACCCCTTTTCGGTACTCTGAAATTTTTTTAGGAATATTCATATTGTGAAAATACTATATCAGGGAAGCAATGAAAAGAATACCATGATACAGCGCATCAGTGCTATACTACTTACTATGAATTTCCTTGATAAACTTGAAAAAAAATATAGCTTTCTTGCAATCTCAAACATAACTTTTTATTTGATTATTGCGCAAGGTATTGGATTTTTGCTCATAACTTTCAGCCCTGAGACTGCAAACCTTTTCTCATTTACCGGATCACAAATTCTTGCAGGGGAGTGGTGGCGATCGATCACCTATCTCATGGAGCCGCTCACTACAAATGTGCTTTTTTTGGCATTTGCAATGTATCTCTATTATCTCTATGGGATCGCCCTTGAACGGCTGTGGGGATCATTTCACTATACGGTTTATGTATTCATTTCTCTAGTTGCAAGCGTGCTTTTTTCGATTTTATTTCCGACGATTCCTGTTACTAATGTTTCTTTATTCACATCACTTTTTCTCGCATTTGCATTTCGTTTTCCCGATTTTACCCTCATGATTTTCTTTGTCCTGCCGGTAAAAGTCAAATGGATAGCAGCAGTGTCCTGGATCATTACCGGAGCATCATTTATCATTGGGTCGACCGGTGAAAAAGTTTTGATACTTTTTTCTCTTGCCAATTTCTTTTTCTTTTTTGGAGATGAATTAATAGTGATTTTCAAAAATATATTTCAAAAACAATCATCGGGAGTTCGATCAGTTGTGATTAAGAAAAAACCAAATCATGTGTGTGAAGTCTGCAAGAAAAATGAGATAGACAATCCAGATATGGGAATTCGGTATTGTAATGAATGTATTCCGGAATCATGCTACTGCGAAGAACATGTCCAAAATCACCCACACAAATCTACGGGGAAATGAGATGATTAGTGATAAATTTTCGACTCAAATAGCAGTTACAATTTTCTCAAAAAATTATGATATATCTTGATGGCAAATGGACTGAGGATTCCCAAGCAAAAATATCTGTGTTGGATCTTTCAGTCCTTCGTGGATTTGCAATTTTTGACTTTCTTCGAACATATGGGAAAAAACCATTCAGACTTGATGATCATATTGATCGTTTCTTAAACTCTGCGCGTCTTATGGGTATGACACCCATATATTCAAAGGAAAAAATTATAAAAATAGTGAAAGAAGGTATTGAGAAAAGTGGATTTGCTCACACAAATATCAAACTCATCCAAACCGGTGGAGTGAGCCCTGATGGATTTACTCCCGCAGAAGAGCAAACGTTTTTTATCTATTTTTATGAAGCACACGATTATCCTCAGGAGATATATACCGATGGAGTTGCGCTAAAAACTGCTCGGTTGATGCGGCAAAATCCATTGGTCAAGACCATCAATTATGCCGCAAGTATTGTAGATGTCCAAAAGGCAAAGAAGTCAGGTGCCGTAGATATTCTTCATACAGATTGTAACGGGAATATTTACGAGGGAACACGCAGTAATTTCTTTGCAATTAAAAATAACGTATTAATCACCGCAGAGGATGGAATTCTCAAAGGAATTACGCGCAAAGCGATCATTGAGATCGCACAAGAACTCGCCATACCGGTGGCGTATCGACTTATATCAACGTCTGAACTTTCAACGATGGACGAAGCCTTTGTCAGCAATTCGAGTCAGGAAGTTGTCCCTGTTGTGAAGATTGATGAAATAAAAATCGGAGAAGGAACCGTTGGACTGATGACTCAGAAATTGATCCGATTATTTAAAATGAAAACAGTAACTGTTGTATAAAAAAATGACCTGACTCCCGTCAGGGCATTTTCGAGCTCTCATGTTACTGGATCCCGGATCCCTCCAGAGGCGGGCAGGAAAGTCCGGGATGACAGAAATAAATTTACGCTCCTTGAGACTCAAACATCTTGTCATGCATCTCCCAAAATTTTCCCTGATCTCTCGCACAGAGCGCAGCTTCAGCTGCTTTTTGTGCGTTTGGATGAATGTTTGATAGAGGAAGGTGCTTGTATACAATTTTTACATCGTTTGGATATGTCTCTTTGATTTGTTTCACCGTGCTAAACGCTCGAGCACAGTATGGACACTCAAAATCTGAAAATTCTACAATGCTGACTTTGGCATTTTTTGGACCAATTGTTGGGGAATTTCCGACAGCAACCTCAACCGCAACCGGCTTAAATGCCTGATTTTGTTCATCCTGGCAGTATTGTTGAAGCCCTTCTGAATAGTCAGAACATGCACCTGATGCTTCACCGGCAAGTTCTTTGTCAATAATTTCTTTGAAAACCTCAAATGGAAATGCGCCGCCTAAAAACCGTCCATTGATAAAAAATCCCGGGGTTCCTTGAACACCAAGTGCAGCGCCTTCCGCAGCTTCTGCGGTCACGATTTCTGCTTTCTCACCACTATCAAGACACGTTTCAAACTTCTTGTTATCAAGTTTGAGATCTTTGGCATACGCTTTGAGTTTTTTATCAGAAAGAGGTGATTCTTGAGCTTGACCTGCTCCTGCCGAAACACCGTTTGATTCAATATTTTTTACTCGATAAAATGTATATCCTTGAAAAAGAAACAATGCAACAATTAATATTGCTAAAAGATTGAATTGTTGACTCAATCTATTCAAGACAGAAGACTCAACGGTGTCTTTGCTTGCTACGGTCATTTTTGGCATTTCAGAGCGAGTTTCAACCTTTTTTGAAGATTTTGATGAAACTGCCTTCTTTGCTGGTTTTTTTGGAGGCATGATTGTTTGTAATAAATTATTAATTACATAATAAGTGTGAAGACTATCATACAGGATTTTGATAAAAAAGCAAAATCTTATGAATAGATCATCGGATCATTGATCCATTTGGGATGTCATTTGGTGCTTCAATAAGTATTGGTTTATCGTCATTGTCTGCTGCCATAAGCATCCCTTGAGACTCTGATCCGGCCATTTTCCTAGGTGCAAGATTCACCAAAAACAAGAATTTTTTATGTATAAAATCCTCAGGAGTGTACCATTTTTGCATGCCGGCAAGGATTGTTCGCGTGCCAACTTCTTCTCCGAAATCAACGGTTAACTCAAGAAGTTTTTTTGAATCTGCGAGGTTTTTAGCTTCTATTACCTCGCCAATACGAACATCGAGCTTGATAAAGTCGTCTAATGTGATGGTATCTTTCATATTGATTATTATAATACGTTCTGATTTGTCATCCTGAACTCGTTTCAGGATCTATCTATTAAAGATGCTGAAATAAATTCAGCGTGACAATGCATTGGTCATTCTCTACGCCTAGAATGAACAAATACTACTTTGCATAAATTCTAAACATATTGCTTCCTATTTTTTTGAACCGTTCGATTTTTATTACACCAATTTCTTTGGTATTTTCAACGTGTGGTCCACCACAAAATTCTTTTGAATAAGCGTGTGTCACATCATCTTCTTTACCGATAAAATAGACTTTCACTTGTTCAGGATATTTCTCTTTGAAAAAAGATCGAGCACCGATCTTTTCTGCCTCTGATTTTTCCATGACTTTCATTCTCATGGGAAGCTCTTCGTTAATTTTCTTATTTATAATAGTTTCTACTTTTTTCATGTCTTCGACAGTCGGACGGTTAATGCTTTGAAAATCAAATCGCAATCGATCCGCGGTGATGTTTGATCCTTCTTGTCGTACCGAATCGCCAAAAACATCAAAGAGCGCCTGATGGAGGAGATGGGTTGCGGTATGATATTTTACTGTTTGTTCAGATTGATCCGCGAGTCCTCCTTTGAATTTGGACTGTGCGGATGAGCGAGATTTATCTTGATGGCGTTTTGCTTCTGCTTCGTATTCATCTTTACTGAGATGTATATTTTTCTCCTTCATAATTTCTTGAGTTATCTCAAAAGGAAACCCATACGATTGATAGAGATCAAATGCTTGTTTTGCGTTTATTTCTGAAATTTTTTCGAGTTCTCGAAATCCACGCTCAAGCGTCAATCGAAACTTTGATATCTCGTCATGAATGATGGTGATAATTTTTTCGGTATCATTTTTTGCATCAAAATAAATACCATCATAAGTTAAAAGAACGGCAGCAACAATTGGCGACACTGATTCGGTAGAAAATGACTCATTTAATGTACGAATTTTGACAAGCGCTCTCCGAAGCAGTCTTCTTAATACGTATCCTTGCTCTTTATTTGATGGGGTAATACCATCTTTTATGATAAACGTTGCCGTTTTTAGATGGTCTGCAATGATGCGCATAGAAGGTTGTGTTGCGGCATTGGTATAATCAGTTTGTGTCGTTTTTTCAACGGCTTTTATTATGAGGCTAAATGCGTCAGTCTTAAAAATATCCGGGTCATTTTGAGCCGCTGCAAGGAGTCGTTCGAGACCACCACCGAAATCAACATTCATCTTGGGAAGGTCTACGAACGTACCATCAGTCATTTTTTTGTACTGCATGAAGACGGAATTTCCAATTTCAAGAAATCTCCCGCAGTCACAGTTTGGATGACATTTCTTGCCAAAAGAAGGATCGTGTGCGATATCAAACTGATAGAAAACTTCACTGTCCGGTCCTCCCGGTTCACCAGCGGGCATATTATCGGGAACACCTGCACGCGACCACCAATTCTTTTCTGCAGGATACAGAAATATCCTTTTGCCAAGTTCTGAGCTGATCCCTGCATTTTGAAAAATCTGTGTCCAAACTTCTATGCTTTCAGTGTCTTGTGGGGCTTGATCATTTCCTTCAAATACGGTTACAAAAAGTTTATTTGGATCAAGTCCAAGTCCTTCATTTTTGTCGGTAAGAAAAGTGAAGAAGTTGTTAAGCTGTGCATCTTTGAAATAATCTCCTAAAGACCAGTTTCCCATCATCTCAAAGAGAGTATCATGGCGATTGTCACCAACTTCCTCAATATCTTGAACACGAATACAGTGTTGAATATTAAAAAGTCGCGTGCCTTGTGGATGCAGCTGCCCTAAAAGGTAGGGGACAAATTGCTGCATCCCTGAGCCGGTAAACAGCGTTGTTGGATCATTTTGAGGGACAAGTGAAATAGGCGGGACCTCAACATGACCATGTTTTTCTAAAAATGATGAAAAGATTTTTCTAAGCTTTCGATGAGTGAGTGACATAAGGTATAATTATATCAATAAAAACTGCAGTTCCCACCAATTCGGCGGGCAGGCAAAATTCAAAGTTGTAAGATTGCTCATATGGTAATTAAAACAGAAGATATTCAGTCGTTTCAGCCGTTTATCGACAAGCTTGCACTTCCGCGTAAGAAATCCCACAAAGGACAAAATGGCAAAGTGCTTGTGATCGGCGGATCAACATTGTTCCATTCTTCTCCCATCTGGGCAGCTGAGATCGCTTCACATTTTGCAGATATGGTTCATTTTTCATCGACTCAGGAAAATAATGAAATTATTAGCTCCTTAAAAAAATCCTTTCGTGATGGAATGATTACTCATCAAAAAGATATTCCTGACTATGTTTCAGAAGATGATGCGATCTTAGTCGGTCCCGGAATGATCAGAAAAGAAATTTCAAAAACTTCTATCATTCAACCAAATTTCCATGAGATTCTGCAACTGCAGGATGAAGCAGAGTATGCTCGACAGATCACTCGTTATTTATTTCAAAATTTTCCAGAAAAGCGATTTGTGATAGATGCTGGAGCACTGCAAATGATTGACACGGTGTGGCTACAATTATTAAAACAACCCGCAATAATCACTCCGCATCAATGTGAATTTGAACGACTCTTTGGCATTTCAGTTGCCAATCTTTCTTCTGATGAGAAAAAAGTTCTGATAAAAAAAGCTGCTCATGAAAATAATAGTGTTATTCTCCTTAAATCAGTTGATGATTTTATTTCGGATGGTGATACCGTATTTCAGGTGATTGGCGGAAATCAAGGACTTACCAAGGGGGGGACGGGAGACATCCTTGCAGGACTTGTCGTATCATTGTACGCAAAAAACGATCCAATAGAGTCCGCTGTTATCGCATCGTTTGTTCTCAAAAAAGCTGCAGAAAAGCTTTCTCAATCAAAAGGACATTGGTACAACACATCAAATTTACTAGAGATCATTCCTGATGTTTTGACGGAGTTGGTATATAATAAGAATGCATACGGATCATTTCACAAAACTAGTTAAGCTACTGAGCATTTATCTATGAATAGAGAGACCATTATTGCAATAGGATTTGGAATAGGACTTGGGGCACTTGTTGGTATCGTAGTTCTTTTTCAGACAAATAAAGCAGAGGAAATCAAAGTCATTCCTATTGCTCGGGAAAGTGATCAGAAAAAAATCGTAACCGATGAATCCGCAACAAATTCTGTAAAGACAAACTTAACGCTTGAATCACCTCAAAATGGTGCAATTATTTCAAAAAATAGTATTGAAATTGTTGGGTCGGCACAAAAAAGCAGTCTCATTGTAGTGCAGTCTCCGATTGATGAAATCGTTGAAAAAACTGAAGATGAAGCATTCAAAATTAAAATACCTCTTGCCGTTGGGGAAAATATTATTCAAATCAGTGCATATTCGGATTCAAGTGCTCCTCAAGAGCAAACATTACGAGTTTATTACATTCCACAAGAATGAGGCAATATTTTATTATCATTGCAGTAATGGGGTTGATCTTCGCCATTGCCCAGCTTCCCGCATATTCGCAATCACCGACTGTGGCAATATCTGAGTCGCTTGATGAAGAAGTACAGGTACTCAAAGACAAAGTAGCTGAAAAAGTTGAAGAGCTGAAAGAGCAAAATAAAAAAGCAGTTTCAGGCATCGTACAAGAAGTAAAGGAGGGAACAATCACTATCTTAAATGCAGAAAACACAAAAATAGAAGTAGAGATTGATGAGACGCTCACGACATTTTACGAAATTGTTGATTCCAAAGTTAAAGCGAGTTCATCAGAAGATATCGTAAAAGGAACTTATATTTTTGTAACCGGACCAGAGATTGGAGAGACCGTGAGCGCAAACGAAGTCTATAAAGACACTCAGTTTGTCATAATGTCCGGAAAAATAACCGAAGTAAATGAAGAAGATTTTACGGTAAAGATCGTAACTATAGACAAATCAAATTATGATCTCGATATTGAGAAGAACTCGAAATTAAAATTATTGGATATCAAAACGCTTGAGACAGATTCTATTGGATTTTCAAAATTGAAAGAAGGAGATTCGGTACATGCCGTTGTCAAAGGTGATCTGAAAGATCCTGATAAAGCGCGTTTTGCTGCAATCAAACTTTTGATTATCCCAAATGAATATTTTCTTCAGTAGCATGTCTCATTGAGACATGTATGCTTGATACATACGTAATGAACTTTATTTGCACCATTAATCATTTAGAATAAGAATCATGTTATCTTTTTTCAGTAATTTGTTTGACTACAATCAGAAAGAGCTCAATCGAATTCAAAAAATCGTGGATCAGGTGAATGAGCTTGAACCAAAAGCGCTAAAGCTTGCTGATACTGATTTTCCAAAAGAGACGAATCGACTGAAAAAGGAAATAGCATCGGGAACAACACTTGATGAGGTATTACCATGGGCATTTGCGTTGGCTCGTGAAGCATCTCATCGAACGCTCAACCAACGTCATTTTGATGTGCAGCTTATTGCCGCCGTTGCAATGCATGAAGGGAAAATAGTTGAGCAAAAAACAGGAGAAGGTAAAACGCTTACGGCAACTGCCGCGCTGTATTTGAATGCGCTTACGGGGGACGGCACTCATTTAGTCACCGTAAATGACTATCTTGCTCGGCGAGATGCGGGGTGGATGGGGCAGATATTCCAGTTTTTAGGACTTACCACTTCAGCAATGATCTCTGGACAATCTTTTTTATATGACCCGGAATATATTGATTCCAACGCTCATGATCCACGATTGATTCATTTGAAGCAGATATCTCGTAAACAAGCGTATGACGCCGATGTGGCATACGGCATTAACTCTGAATTTGGGTTCGATTATCTGAGAGATAATATGGCGCAATCTCCACAGCAATTGGTCCAAAGGGGATTTCATTTTGCAATTGTCGATGAGGCAGATTCAGTACTTATTGATGAAGCACGAACGCCACATATTATTTCCGCACCAGTAGAACAAGATACGTCAAAGTATTATGATTATGCAAAAATTGTTACACAACTCAGTGACAAATCAGACTACATTATTGATGAAAAGCTTCGAACCGCACATTTGACTGAAGAAGGAATTATGAAAATTGAAAAGTTGTTGGGAGTTGAGAATATATATGAAAAAGATTTTGACTCAATTTTTCACGTTGAAGCGGCGCTCAAAGCAACAACGCTTTTTCAACTTGACAAAGATTATATTGTGCGAGGTGATGAAGTAATCATTGTTGATGAATTTACGGGACGACTGCTTGAAGGACGTAGATTTTCCGAAGGTCTTCATCAGGCAATTGAAGCAAAAGAGAAGGTAGCAATAAAACGCGAATCTAAAACGCTTGCGACCGTATCACTGCAGAATTATTTTCGTATGTATGACAAGCTTGCAGGGATGACTGGAACGGCTGCTACGGAAGCTCAGGAATTTAGCAAAATTTATAAAACTGATGTGCTTGTCATACCTACTCATCGAGTCAACGCACGTAAAGATCATCCCGATATGATTTATAAAACGCTTGAGGGGAAGAATAATGCTGTTGTACAAGATATTGCAGAGCAGTACAAAAAAGGTCGCCCCGTTTTGGTTGGCACAACTTCGATTGATAAAAACGAACATCTGTCGAGGTTGTTGCATCAAAAGGGAATTCCTCATGAACTTTTAAATGCAAAAAACCACATGCAGGAAGCTCACATTATTGAACAGGCGGGAAAAAAACATGGGGTCACGGTCGCGACCAATATGGCAGGACGGGGAGTCGATATAGTTCTCGGTGGAGATTTGTCACTTGAAAATCTATCAAAACAGGAGCAAGAAAATGCAAAAAAACGGTGGCAAGAAGAGCATGATGAGGTGGTAAAGCTTGGAGGGCTGTATGTGATTGGTACCGAGCGACATGAATCACGTCGAATCGACAATCAGCTCCGAGGACGATCAGGACGACAGGGGGATGCAGGAGAGACGAGATTTTATGTGTCACTTGAGGATGATGTCATGAGAATTTTTGGCGGAGAGCAGATTGCAAATATGATGACTATGCTCAAGTTCCCCGAAGATCAACCCCTCTCACATGCGATGGTTTCAAAAGCAATTGAGCAGGCTCAAGTCAAAGTTGAAGGGTTCAATTTTGATATCAGAAAAAATTTGGTCGAATATGATGATGTACTCAATAGACAACGTGACATTGTATATAAACTGAGAAATAGAATATTAGTCCAACCGGAAAAAGACAAAGAAGCGTTTCGTGAGACAATAGTTAAAATCATAGAAGAGCAAATTGTGAGCATGACCTCGAGTTTTTTTGTCTTAAATGAAAAAGATGAGTCGTTTATCGAGCAGTTTGCAAAGGATATCGCATTGTTAATTGAAGTTGATAAAGAGGAAATTCGGAAAAAACTCAACGAAAACCAACAAGAATTCGAGGAATATTTGCTCGAATCAGCTGAAAAACAATACGATGCAAAAGAGAAAAAAGTTGGATCTGAGATGTGGAATCAGGTCGTTCGAAGTATGTTCTTGTCCACCATAGATCAATTTTGGACACAACATTTGACGGCAATTGACGATCTGAGGCAGGGAATTAATCTGCGCGGATATGCTCAGATGGATCCTTTGGTTGAGTACAAAAATGAGGCATTTAGCATGTTTGAAAAATTGCTTTCTGATATTAATTACGAATCAGTGCGACGAGTGATGAGGGTTCAGATAGAAGAAAATGAGCCGTTGAAAAAGATATCGGATGAGAACTCAACCGAAAAGCCACACTTTCATTTTCATGCTGCATCGGGTATAGATCCATATCAAGGTAATAAGAAGCCAGCACGTCAACCTCAAAAGCAACTAAATCCTGCACCCAATATCAAAGACAATACGGTTTCAACCGGGCCGATCAAAAAACCAGGAAGAAATGATGCTTGTTGGTGTGGGTCAGGAAAGAAATATAAGAAGTGTCATTATCCGAATTAGATAGGTCCCCCTTTCCGCCATAGGCGGATCAGCCTTTGGCTGACAGAAGGGGGTGCCCGAAGGGTGGGGGATGTACTAAACTAAATACATGAAGCTCATTCCTTATAATCCCAATCTCAAGAAGTTGGCTAAAGATATGCGGAATAATAGCACTATCTCTGAAATATTACTATGGAAATGTAT
>Ga0210057_1010360_pt1 | contig 10569 bp, 5 predicted proteins | sample CryGeyCG2114_010_2_FD_183968 | JGI IMG/M metagenome (GOLD analysis project Ga0210057, IMG submission 183968) | Groundwater microbial communities from aquifer - Crystal Geyser CG10_big_fil_rev_8/21/14_0.10 (SPAdes) (version 2) | ecosystem: Environmental > Aquatic > Deep subsurface > Groundwater ...
CAGAATTTAATTTTGTAGAAAAGAATTCTATCAAGATGCCCATAAAGCCGTTGATGGCCGATGAAGAAATTGATTTGATAAAATCGTACCTTGGAAAAGATAAAACCTTTTTTGAATGGGGGGCCGGTGGCAGCACAGTTGAATTTTCTAATTATGTTAAAGAATATTACAGCGTTGAGCATGATTTTAAATGGTATAATTTAATTAAAGACCAGGCCGAAAGAAACACAAAAATTTATTATGTTCCCCCTCAAACTCATAATTTGGAATGGTTCCCGGTATACAAGCCAGGAAACGAGGCGATTTTTAGAAATTATATAAAATATGCGGGGCTTTTAGGATCTTTAGGGAAAAAGTTTGACATTGTTTTTATAGACGGCAGAGAGCGTCTTTTTTGTGCCGAGGAGGCCCTTAATTATTTGAATGAAAACGCCATTGTTTTTATCCACGATTTTAACAGGCCCAGATACTGGGATATTATAAAAAAATACCGCATAATTGATATTATTGGCAATATGGTGGCATTAGAAAAAGGCGATTCCTTAAATCAAGAGAAAAACAGATATTATTTAATTAAAAAATATCTGGCAAATTAAGCTTAAATGGAACGACTTAGAGAAAAATTAAATTTAGTAAGAGAAAAACTAACAAAAAGTCCTGCCTCTAAAATTCCCCAATTTCCAGAAAAACTTCCTGGAACTTTTTGGGGCATAACAGCCTTTTTTAATCCTGCAAAATACTGCAATAAAATTGAAAATTACAGAAAATTTAGGGAGTCAAGCAAAAAACAGGGATTAAACCTTCTTGCGGTTGAGTTTGCTTTTGACCAAGAGCCTTTTGAACTTTCAAAAGAAGATGCAGACATTCTTATTCAAATAAGAGGCGGGGATGTATTATGGCAAAAAGAAAGATTACTAAATGTAGGATTGGAAAATTTGCCTGAAGATTGCGATAAGGTAGCTTGGCTTGACTGCGACATAATTTTTGAAGATAATAATTGGGTAAAAGAAACCAGCAAACTTTTGGAAAAATATATTGTTATGCAGCCATTTTCTTTTTGTGTGAGGCTTCCATGGAGTGGGGTTATAGATGAAGTAAAGTCGCTTCCTTTTGGGAACGAGGAGGCACAAAGATTTTATTCTGCAGCTTATGCTAATATCAACCCGCCGGTTAAAGATGAAATGGCAGAATATCTAAAATACGGTCACCCTGGGTTTAGCTGGGCTATAAGAAAATCGGTTATTGATAAAGCTAAATTTTACGATAGAAACGCGTTAGGGTTTGCAGATGTTATAACAGCCCATGCTTTGTGTGGTTTAGAACTTAACAGCGATTGGGTAAATTGCTCAGAAGCTCTTAAAAAAGATTTGAAAAAGTGGTTTTTTATGCTTAAAAAAGAGGTAAAAGGCAGTGTATTTTTTGTTGAGGGTATACTCTTTCATTTATGGCATGGGGATCATAAAAATAGAACACACGGACAAATATCAGGATTAACAAGAAAGTATAATTTTGACCCCAAAGAAGATATAGGAATTGATAAAAATAAAGCCTTGGTATGGACTTCAGATAAGAATGAGCTACACAGAGAAATAGAGGATTATTTTTTTGATAGGAAGGAATCTCCCCGCGGGAGAATCCCTTTTATTTCTCAAGTTCCTCAAAAACTTCCGGGAACTTTTTGGGGTATAACAGCCTTTTTTAATCCTGCAAAATACTGCAATAAAATTGAAAATTATCGCATATTCAAAGAGTCAATAAAAAAACAAGGGTTAAAATTTGTTTGCGTGGAGCTTGCTTTTGGGAACGAGCCTTTTGAGCTATCAGAAGAAGACGCAGATATTTTAGTACAAGTGAGATCTAAAAGTATTTTGTGGCAAAAAGAAAGGCTTTTGAATATAGGATTGAAACATTTACCCGAAGATTGCGATAAGGTGGCTTGGCTTGATGCAGATATTATTTTTGAAGATAATAATTGGATTAAAAAATCAAAAGAACTTTTAGAAAAATATGCTGTTATTCAGTTGTTTTCTTTAAGCGTTAATTTGCCAGAAGGCGAAAAAAATCCTTGCGATAAAATTCCTAAAAAATTTTTATTTAGCTACGGGTTTGGTAAAATCTCTCCGGGATTTAATTATAGTTTAGCTTTTTGGGGAGATAATAAATTAAAAAGAAAGGGAAATCCCGGGCATGCATGGGCAATAAGAAGAGATATTATAGAAGAATGCGGTTTTTTTGATAAAGGAATTTTGGGTTCTGGAGATGATATTATGGCGGGAGCTTTTATAGGGAGCAGTCTTTATGACGACGCTCAGGGGTTTAATGATGAGTTAAAAAAAAGCAGAGATATTTGGGCGAACAAAATATTTTCACTTACAAAAGGCAGCTCTTTTTATATGGATAATACAGTTTTTCACCTTTGGCATGGAAATAAAAAAAATAGATTTTATATTAGAAGATATAATACTATTAAGAAACTTATTTTTGATCCGGAAAAAGATTTAAAAATTAATGAATGGGGATGTTGGGAATGGAACACCAAAGAAGAGTTGCTTAAAGACGAGGTCAAAAAATATTTTTTGAAACGGCAGGAGGAAACAAACAAGCCGTTTTTTGTTGACGAGGCAGAAAAAGAAAGTATATTTTTTTCAATTTATAATAATTTTCAAATGCATGGAGGAGCAGCCATACCAGAAAAACACTCTGAATTTTTGTATTCTTTTTTAAGAAATAATAATATTAAAAAAACAATTGAAACCGGATTTGCAACCGGAGCTTCTTCCGCTTGTATTATTGCAGCCACGGGGCGAACTCATGTTGCTATAGACCCGTTTGAAGGGAGCGCGTATAAAAATATTGGCATAGAAAATCTTAGAAAATTAGGGTTTCTTGAATATCTCCGCTTGTATCGCGAGCCGCCTTTTTCTGCTCTGCCCAAAATGTTAGAAAATGGTGATAGTTTTGATTTTGCATTTAAAAATAAGATTTCAATAATAATACCCTGTTATAACGACGGCGTTTATCTGAAAGAAGCCGTGGGGAGCGTTTTAGAGTGTGATAAAAATTTGTACGAAATCATTATTGTTGATGACGGGAGTACAGACGAAGAAACAATAAAAATAATTAAAGAGTTAGAAAAAAATGGGATTAAAATTTGCAGAACACCTCATAAGGGTCAGTCAGTAGCCAGAAATGAGGGCGCAAAAATATCCAAGCATCCTTATTTATTGTTTTTAGATGCAGATAATAAAATAACCCAAGAATTATTAGAAAAAGGTATTGATATATTAGATAAAGACCCTTTAATTGGCATAGTTTACAGCGATTATATCCAGTTTGGAGCACTTAATAATATTATTAGACAAAAAGATTTTGAAATTAATAGAGCTTTTTTTCTTGAGTGTTCTGTTGATACATGCGCTGTAATTAGGAGAGAGGTATTTGATGATTGCCTTGGTTTTGACAAGAATATGGATTTTTGGGAGGATTGGGAATTTTCAATAAATGCTCATAAAAATGGATGGAAATTTTTTCATATACCAAAAGCTTTATATTATTACAGAATTAAAGGCAATTCTGTAAATGCTAAATCAAAAATAAAAGAAAAAAGGATTAAAATTTTAGAATATGTTTTGAAAAAGCATTTTGATCTTGTGCCAGAGGCAATGGATTCAAAATCGGTTTTAAGGCAGGAGCAGTCAAATAAGCAAATTTTATCTGAACTTGCTCAGGAAAAATCAAAAAATCTTGAGCTTGAAACATACATAGAAAATATAAAAAGAAGCCTTACTTGGAAAATGCTCTGCGCGTATAATAAAGTTCTTGATTTTTTACTGCCTGAAAAATCTTTTTTTAGAAAATTCTATAATCAACTTATTATATACAACCAAAAATTAATAAATAAAAAGAGAGACTCTTTAGCTAAAAAGAATATATTTTCTGAAAATTTTTGGCAGGAGTTTTATGTAAATAATTTTAAGCCTGATGTTGTTTTTATAAATCATGAAGAGAGCTTAACAGGGGCTCCTAAGGTTTTATTTAAAGTCGCAAAAATTATATCAAGCCGTTTTGATATTGCAATTATCTCAAATAAGAGCGGCTCTATGAGCCATGATTTTTTAAAAGAATTTGGCCATAAAGTTATACACCCAAATCAAATCTATTTTAACACCAGCAAAGACCATATAGCAAAGGATATTCTCTTAAATTTAAACCCTAAGGTTGTTTATTTAAACACCATAGTCAACCTTGAATATGCTAGGGAGGCTAAAAAACTTAATATCCCAGTGATTATACATGTGCATGAGTTGAAAGAAGTTTTTTCAATCTATCTGAACAAAAAAGAAATTGAAGATGTAAAGAATCTTGGAAATATTTTTATAGCGCCTTCTTTGGCTGTAAAGGATTATTTAATTAGTATAGGTTGCCAAGCAGAAAAAATAATTATCTTGAATGAGATGATTGATATAGATGAAATTATAAAAAAGAAGGTAAAAAACAAAGATGATGTGACTTCTGAAATAGGGAAGCGAGATGGACAAATTTTAGTTTCTGCTTCGGGAACCTTAACAAAAAGAAAAGGGCCAGATCTTTTTTTTGAGGCGTATATGATTTTAAAAAATAAATATCCCGGCAGGTTTAGATTTTTTTGGCTTGGAGGCGCTCATACAGATCCCAAGGTATTTTTTGAAGGCAATCAAGAAGAAGATTTTCTTTTTCTGGGAGAGAAAAAAAATCCCTACCCGTTTATTAACGAATCTGACATATTTGTTTTGCCATCAAGGGAAGATCCGTTTCCCTTGGTTGTTTTAGAAGCTATTTCAATGGGCAAACCAGTGGTGGCTTTTAAAGAGTCTGGAGGCGCAAGAGAAGTTATAAAAAAATGTGGAATTTTAGCAGAAAGTTTTAACCCAGAATCTTTAGCAGAAAAAATAGAATTTTTATCTAGTAATTTGAATTTGAGGCAAAAAATGTCAGATATTGCTAAAAAAGAAGCTTTAAAATATGATTCTAAAATTCTTTACGAAAAAACGAATTCTATTATATCTAATTTTTTTGACAAAGAAGTCTATAAAGTGAAAAAAAATTTTAACAAAGGAAAAAAAGTTTCTGTTATAGTCCCAAGTTTTAATTATGAAGAATTTTTGCCCCAGGCCTTAGATTCAATAATATCTCAAACATATAAAAATTGGGAAATAATAGTTGTTGACGATAATTCAACGGACAGCTCTATTGATATAATAAATAATTACATAAAACGTTATCCGGATAAAATAAAACTTATAGTGAAGAAAGCCGAAGAGAAGGGGTTAGGTCTTTCTTACAAAATAGGTGTTAAAGCGTCGTCTGGAGAGTATATAGCTTTTCTTGAGGCAGATGATATATGGCTTGAAGACAACTTGGAAAAAAGAATGAAAATTTTTGATAACTATAAAGAAGTGGTCTGCGTTTTTGGGAATGCCAAAATTTTTGGAGAAGAAAGAGCGGTAAAAAACAGAGAAAAAAATGTTATTTTTCACTTTAGAGATATTAACATCCCAAAGCAAAGCCCATTTTATTTTGGAGACCAAATAAAGAAAAAAATACCGGTTAGAACTTTCTCTGCTACGGTTGTTAAAAAAGATGCTCTAAGGGACATAAAATTTTCTAATGATTTTTTTACATGGTTTGATTGGTGGTTTCACGCGCAGCTGTCGTCAAAAGGAAAATATTTTTATATACCAGAAAAAAATACTCTATGGAGAGTCCATGGAGATAATTATACGTCTAAATTTTTGGAAGAAGATTCTTGGCGAGAAAAGTTTTTAGAGGTTAAAAAAAAGATAGAGCTTTTTTTATTTTTTCTATAAAAATTTGAGTATCAAAATTTTTAGCCCGTTCTTGGCAGGCATTTTTAAATTGCAGGGGATTCTCGTCAATTTCTTTTCCCAAAGTTTTTACGGCTTCCGCCAGCTTAATTTCATCAATATTATCTATTAAAATTCCGGTTTTGCCATTTATAACTGTTTCTTTATAACCTCCTTCATTGGGAGCGATCACCGGCTTTCCGGAGGCCATTGCCTCCACCGGGGTCATGCCGTAATCTTCTTCTTTTGACGTTGTGATTATTCCTTTGCAGTTGGCATAGAGTTCAATTAATTCTTTCTCATTAATCCAGCTTTTTATTTCCACGTTTTCGGGTTTTATCCCCATTATATATTCGGCGTATTTTACAAAATGTTCCGCTTTCTCATAACTGCCGACAACTATTAGCTTTTCCTTTGGCAGTTTGGCAAAGGCTTTCATCTGGATATCAACTCTTTTGTGATTGATTAATCTATTTACGGAAAGCCAATAACCTTTTGATTTGTTGTAGTAATATTTTTTTGTTTCCGTAGGCGGATAGATTATAATTGAATCTCTTTTTAAATATTTTTTTACTCTTTCCTGGACATTTTTTGAAATACAGACAATTTTTTGCATTTTCTTGGCGTCTTTTCTGTCAATAATTCGTCTTATAAAAACCCATAGGTCAAAAATATATTTATTTATATCGATAAAAAATCTAGCCGGGATTATTTGGTTCCTCATATATTCGTACAAATCCCATATTTCTCTTTTTGGCGAATAGACGTACCAGAGGTTGGGTTTGTGGTGATACACCGCAGACATCGCCCAGTCGCCGGCAATGATATAAAAATCATATTTATTTTTTAAATTCAATTTTCTGAATTTCCAATAGGCAAATTCTTGCTTAAAAGGGGCGTTGACGGGAACTTTTCCTATGGAGTAAATATTATCGGTTTTAAAGCCCATTTTCTGGATTTTTTCTTTGTCAATATTGGTGGTGTAAATATCTGCTTTTAATTCTCTAGCTAAAACTAAGTCAACCAATTCTGCTCCGCCAATATTATCCATGCAATTATGAAATATAGCTGTTCTCATTTCACGTTCTCCCATTCTTTTATTCGGTATCCTAAAAATTTATATAATTCTTCATTGTATGGTTCGTAAATGCTGTAGAGCTTTTCTTCTATATTTTTATCTAAAGATTCAAGGTAGGCGCTGACATACGTTTGTTTATTCAAATTTAACTTCGTTTTTTTTACTCCCAAAAAATTACAAATTGTTTCGTAGGTTCTTTCGGGATATTTTCGCATATGTTCTGTTACTATTATCAATAATTGATCTCTGGAATAATATTTTTGAAGATTTTCTATATATTTTATATAAAACCCATAACTTATAATGAGTCCACACCTAAAACCCGACTTGATGTCTTTATCCATATTTTCGCTGAAATTTTTACTTATATCATATCCCGGCCAATTTCGCTTGGTCCTCACCATGTGGTTAAACGCGGAGAACGCCCGATTGACAGGATTTCTTATTAAAAGAATAAGTTTTGCATTAGGAATGATTTTATACATTCTTTCATGAAATTCTGTGGCAGCATAATAAGATGGGTTTGCTTCGCCCTGCAGTTTATCATTTTTATTAAAGAGCGACTTATACCACAATACGCCTTTTTTAAAAATTCTTTTGTCCCAGAAAAAACCAATCTCCTTTTTATCTATCCAAACAGGATTTTTTTTACGCTTTATTCTTAAGTAATGAGGAGCCATTTCAATTTCTGGGTGTTGCCTTAGGATTCCCCACAAATAAGTCGTACCGCACTTTTGGCTCCCTATTACCAAAAAGTCGGGCAATTTTCCTTTGCCCAAAAGGATTCTAAATAAAATTTTTATATTATTTGAGATTTCCGCGATTTCCGTTTTAATTAGCTGCATATTTCGCTTGTTTTCTAATCTTTGTGCCCGAAATTTTTTCCAGCTCTTCTTCTAAACGTATTTCACGAATATCGTATCCGACTTTTCTGCCGTAACACACAGCTTCTATGTCTGGGACAACAATTACATCGGCATAGGGAACTCTTTCTTTCACCATTTTCATTCTTTCTTCTATTGGAAAGGGATTTTGTTCACTGGTTCCAGTGTTCCTAATGCCAATTAAAATGTTTTTGCCTTCTTGTTTTACTTTTTCAAATAATGCTAAATGTCCTTCGTGTAGGGGCTGCCACCTGCCGATAAAAAGAGAATATTTCTTGGGGAGAGCGTGTTTTTTGATGATTAAATCAACGCACTCTTTAACACCCATTTCTACAGTATTAACAGCAGTCGTTACGCTTGGGTCAGGCGCCTCATAAGCGGCGTCAACTCCGGTAAAATTTTTTATTTTGCCTTCCATCGCTAATTTATACATTCCCTTATCATCTCTTTTTTTGCATGTTTCAATGTCCGCATTTATATATATTTCAACTAAATTTGGGTATTTTATTTTTATTTCTTCCCTTACCGATTTTAAGGGAGAAACCAAAGCTACCACAACATTCGTGTACCTGCTTAATATAGAAGCAAATTCAGCCACAGACAGCATATGTCTTTTTCTTCCCGCCTCAGAGAAATCATTATCAGATATTATTTTTCTGATGTCATCTCCGTCTAAAATTTCAGCATGGATATGCTTTGTCAGTTCTTTTGCTATTGTTGTTTTGCCGGAGCAGGGAAGCCCTGTCAGCCAAAATATCTTATACATATTATTATTATATTATTATTTTTCTTTAATTCCTAAAATGCTTAGCATAAACGAGGAAAAAATTGTTTGGGCGCCGATGGCTATCATAGTCAGGGCTGTTATTGAATTTTTAATTTCCCTTACTTGATTAAATTCAGAATTTGGTTGTTTTATCAAAAAAAAGACAACAATTCCAAGCAGTACGATTATTGCTCCGACAGCGCTAGCTTTTTCTATGGTTATATATTTATATAATTTTTCCATAATGGGGGCTTGCTCTTTTAGGTGAACAACTGAATAAGTTTTAGCAAATACAGAAAATACTATCAACTGATAGCCGATGATTATTGACAGCGCCGACAAAAACATCAGCCGGGAAAAAAGTTTAACTTCAATTGCTCCGGGATTTGATAACAAAAACCAGATCATCGATAAAAATCCTATAAGGAACAAAATCAATCCCGGTATGAAAAACAGAAACAGGGGACTGTACAGAAGCATAAATCTCAAATGTTTCCAGGCGTCTGAAAACGGCCTTAATTTTGAAAGGCCTTTCCTTTTGTAATAATTTATCGGAACTTCTTTTATTTTTAAATTATTTTTCAGGGCCTTTATTATTGTTTCTGAGGCGAATTCCATCCCGGTGGTCTGCAGGTTTAATTTCTGCAAAGCTTTTCTGGTTATGGCTCTCATTCCGCAGTGGCTGTCTTTTATCTGGGTATTGAAAAAAATTCTTAAAATTCCGGATAAAACGGGATTGCCCAAATATTTATTGCGCAATGGCATAGCCCCTTTTTCTATTTTCCCGGCGAATCTGTTTCCCAGAACAAAATCATAACCTTCTCTGAGCTGGTTTATAAAATTGGGAATTTCTCTAAAATCATAAGTTCCGTCAGCATCAGCCATAAAAATATATTTCCCCTTCGCTATTTTGAACGCTTCCAGATAGGCCATGCCGTAGCCATCTTTGTCGTGCTTTAGCAAAATAACATTTTCTCTTTTTGCGATCTCAGGGCTTTTGTCGGTTGAGGAATCGGAAACAATTATTTCTGCAGATAAATTGTTTTTTTTGATAGTTTCTTTTATTTGACTTAAGCAGAAAGACAGGGCTTGTTCTTCGTTTTGACAGGGCAAGATTATGCTGATTTCAAGCTCATTATTATGGGAATTTATCATATTAATTCTATTTATAATCTGATTTTTACTTAAGTTTAACAGCAAAAAAGAGCTTCCGCAATTTTTCTAAAGCAAAATTATATTAAAATTTAGTTTTTATGAATTATTTATGGCTTGAAAGACAATAATTATCTCATAAAATCTGCTATAATTAGCAATAGATGAAGATTAGAAATCGCCAAAAAGCGATTATTAATTAATTTATGGGAACAAAAAATTTCTCAATAAAACACATCTTAATTCCAATTTTTTTGGGCTTAATTGTGTCTTCGGCTTCAATCTATGTCTTCCGTGTTTTTGCGGCTCCTCCAACCAGCAGATATAACTTAGGCGAAACTTTGAATCCTAATTGTTCTCCGGGAGATACTAATTGTACGGTTGTTGCTCCCGCAGCTTCCGGAGCTAATTCCGATATCATTTCGCTTTCGGGGCTGACTACTGCTTTAAGTGCCAGCCAGGGGGGAACCGGACAGAGCAGTTATACCAAAGGAGATTTATTGGTTGGTTCTTCAACCGCTCTTCTTTCTAAATTGACGGTTGACTCTGACGGCAAAATTTTAATGGCTTCGTCAACCGCGCCCTATGGAGTTTCTTGGGAGACGCTTAGCGGCAGCGGCATCACTTCTTTAAATGGTTTAACTGGAATTACTCAGACCTTTGCTTCTTCCACTACAGGAACCGATTTTCTTATTTCTTCTTCCGGCAATACTCATACTTTTTATTTGCCTTCGGCTTCGGAATCAGCCAGGGGTCTTTTAACGGCCGCCGATTGGACGACTTTCAACAATAAAGTTTCAAGCTCGACTCAAGTGATTGCCGGCACCGGATTAACGGGCGGGGGAG
>Ga0210057_1010362_pt1 | contig 10568 bp, 10 predicted proteins | sample CryGeyCG2114_010_2_FD_183968 | JGI IMG/M metagenome (GOLD analysis project Ga0210057, IMG submission 183968) | Groundwater microbial communities from aquifer - Crystal Geyser CG10_big_fil_rev_8/21/14_0.10 (SPAdes) (version 2) | ecosystem: Environmental > Aquatic > Deep subsurface > Groundwater ...
AACCACCTCCATGTTGAACATCAAACCATTTTCCATTGCGAGTTAAACCAGAAATTCTTGCTTGCTTTTTTATATCAGCAAATAAATCTGCTCCAATCCAAAGCTTTCCAACATCACTAGAAGCAAAAGAGATCAGAATGGGGTCTGGGATTTGTTTTAAAATTGCATGTCTAATATAGGTTTCAAATAGATTACCTGGTTGAAATGATAGCAGTTCATCACTTTGACGAAAATGTAACGTGATTTCATCTTCTGTTTGTTGATTTTTAGATATCAACTTTGAATCGACCTTCAGCTTTAACTTCAGTTTATCCAACAGGGAAATACCATTGATGTAACCAAGCTCCCATAGTTCCGAAATTATTTTATCTTCAATATAGTTTTTAACTTTTGTTTTAAATGCCGCCTTACTTGTGGACGTACTTGGAGCAACAGGTGGAATCATTTTTTTAACTTTAAAATTTTTCCATTTAAAAAATGAAATCAAATCGGACATAAGCTCTAAGTTATACTCATGATCTAAAACCATAGAGACAATATTATTTAAAGAAGTGTCTTGAGCCTCTCGAGGTGGACCATCGGTAACTACAACACTATAGGGCCTTGTCAATTCAGCATCCAAGTGAGATAAACTAGTGTATCGGTCGTAGAGACAACTCAACCAATGGATAAGCCAAAGAGAAAGCGACCTCTCTAAAGCTAATTTACCATAAGAATAAGAATTCAAAGAGCCTGCCGTAGATTGCTTTAAAAGAGCCGGTATGAGCCTCGAGACTAAGTCATTTATATATTCATCTGCTTCATGAATAGCATCAGGATGCTTCCATGGACCCATAACAGTTTTTGTTTTTAAAATATCTAATAGGGAAATGTTTGCCTGATCTAAATAGCACCACGGCCCTAAAAAAGTAACTTGATCAAAATTCTCTGACCATGTTCTGCGTGATCCTGTGAGTCTTAATTCTTGCATTGAAACAAAGCTAAAGCATTGGGGCCATCATTAGAGTATTCATGCTTTTGAAATGTACAGGTCACAATGGGAGTCCAACCTTCAAACAAGTTCCACAGCGCCCGTGGATTAGGTATTTTTTCTTTACCATAAAAAGACTTGTCTAAAGATGGAAAGGATAGAGCCGTGAACAAGTAACCATTTGGCTTTAACAATTTTTTAAAATTAGAAAATACGATATCTAAGTTAGGTAATACATACCAAAGAAGTTCTCTGGCACAAATAATATCATATTGCATCTCAATATTTAGTGGTTGAGAAATATCCCGAGCTTCAAACTCAATATTAGGAAAAAGGGCTTTAGCAGATTCCACAGCGCTTTCAGAAATATCCCATCCTGTTTGCTTCTCTGAGCAAGCTCCTAGGCGATGAGTGAAGTAACCAAGACCACATCCAATATCTAGTAATTGGCCATAGGGTTTGTGGGAGTTAAGGACTCCTAAACAAAGATCAGCATACCACTCAAAGCTTCTCTTATCCTGCTCCCAGGGAACAACACTTGATTGTCTGTACATATCATCAAAGCGTCCAATGAGCTGTCCGTCTTTAAAAACAAAATCATTGTAGCTCATCATACAACCTATGCATTCAAAGCAGACTCTTCAAAAGAGATTCGATTTTCTCCGGAATAAAAGCGCTCGGCAAACTCATTTTTGAGTTCATCATATATGCGATTGCCCTCAGGAGTATCTTCTTCGGCTCTGCGGATTTCAGGCCAACGTGACTCAGGAAACTTCACATAGAGGTTGAAGGTCTTCACAAGCCCATTGATTTTTGCTGGAGAAAACTGAGGCATATTCAAAGCTGTACCACTAGTGAGTAAAGAACGAACAATGGTTTTATTCTCAATCAAACCTAAGCGTTCAGCCTCATCGCGCAGTGGTGTTCCTGCAAATGGCGTAAAGCTATAGGCATTGCGGTCATCGGCATCAAAGGTGCGATTGAGGCGAATGGTATCAAAAGCCAATTCATAGGTTTCATGGGGAAAGCCGATAATATTGTTCACACTAAAAGGTATTCCCACTTCGTTCACAATTTTTAAATTGTTAGTGATCAAAGAGTTGGGCATGGTTCTTTTAAGAATGGTTTTTCTGTACTCTTCGTTTCCATGCTCAAGACCAAAAGAAATACGAGCACAACCAATATCTCTTAGCTTTTCAAAACGATCTTTTTTGACTGTTTCAACCCGTGTCTGACACCAAAATGGAAGTTTGATGTCTTGGTAGATCTCACAAAACTCATCAAACTCTTTGTCTTTCCAAGAGAAGAATGTGTCAGCCCAAAAGTAAAGATACTCAGCCTTCATGTCGTCCTTGTAGAAAAGGAGCTCTCGGCGCATGCTCTCAAAAGATTTTTTTCTTAGATAAGACTGACCACCCTCTTTTTTATACATCTGTACCTGTGAGGGAGAGTTACAAAAAGCGCAAGTGTAAGGGCAACCGCGATGAGTTTCTACAGGGAACATACGGTAAACCTTGCCAGCCATGGGCCGGTAGAACCTGGCCTCTTCAAAAATGGACATATCAATCAAAGGATTTTTATCCATATCGATCAATTTTGTAGGATTACCTTTGATACTACCGTCTTTTTGTTTGATCCAAAGATTATTAATATTGGAGTAGTCTTGTTTTTTCTCTAAGGCATTACAGAGCGCGAGAAGAGCGTCCTCGCCCTCTCCCTTACAGACAATATCAATCTCAGGAAAAGAAAGTGCGAGCTTGGTAGCAAAAGTAGGAAACACACCACCTGCGATGGTGAGAATATTGTGATGTCTCACATTTTTTAAAAGTCGAACACCTAACTCAAACATATCCTCAGTGGCTGAAAGTGCCAAAAGGTCTGGTTGAAAGGCCTCCACCTCTTTTTTGAAGTCTTCATAGCAATCGGAGCGCTTGAGGGATATCTGATGAGGCATCTTGTAAGGCTTCGCCATCAAACGATCAGCTTTTGAAGCGTCGGAGTCAAAGTTGTTGCCGTCAATGGACTCATAGTACGTGGTATCGTGAAGTTGAACGGTATGCCCTGCTTTTTTAAGCACAGCCGATAGCAAACCAATGGCTGGCGGTAGCATGTTCATGCCTCGAAAGTTTGGATAAAGTAGCATGACCTTTATACCCACAATTCACTCCTCGTTTTTGATTTTATATACCGGCTTTTAGGTATAGTTGATGCTTTTTGAAAAGGCAAAAACGAAGCCCTAAGGAGCTTCACGCAATGTGTCGATTAAGTGTGAGCAACAATCAGAAGGCTACATATATTGTTCCTAAGAGCAGACTCCCCTGTATCGTAGGCATTGAGCCAAATGGGGGCAAAATTCACAGTCTCCAGTTGAAAACCCCCATTGATCAATTTTTGCGGATAATCGTGAGTGTAAGCAAACTGATTTGGCTGCAAAGCACTGGATGTGTTTTTGAAAAATGGAAATCGACTGTCTACGGTTTCAAAAATGATAAGCTTTTTTGTTTTTCGCTGAAGTTGCTCAAAGAGGCCTTCTAAATCTTTTTGAGAACAATAAAAGAGAGTGGCTGAAGTGAAGATGATATCTACAGAGTGATCCTCTAAGGAATTCAAATAAGTATTGATCGGTTTATTCACAAGGCTCACATTTTTAAAATCACTGAGCTGCTCTTTGGCATAGGCAATGGATTGAGAGTTATAATCTACCCCAGTCATTTCTAAGTGGGAAGTGGGAATTGGGAGCTAGAAGCTTTAAGAGGTGCCCGCCTCCGCAGCCTAATTCTACAATTTTTGTTCTTTGCTTTAGAGGTTGAAGATGCTTTTCGAAATAGGAATATAGGGGATAATAGGTATCAAAGTAGCGTTTGGTATTGAGGCCATGGGAATATATTTTTTCTGTTTGTTGATACTTCGTACGGCTCCACTCCGCCCCCCAGGGGGCTTCCCATTTTTTAGCAATGAGTTTTTGAACTTCTTGGTCTGAAAAAATATGAGGTTTACATTGGAGCAAGTAGAGATACACAAAGCGCCCAAGGCCTTCTTCTCCATGCTTGATCAATAATTTTTTGGCACGCCTTTGACCTATGAGAAAAACTAATAGAGCTTGAATTATTAACTGAAGTGAACTCTTCAGCAAATGATAAGAGGCTCTCAGGTCAATGAAGACACGAAAGAATAACTTTGAAGATTTTAAGTAGCTTTTAAGCTTGTTCATGTGGGCATAAGTATCAGCAAGAGTGGTGTGCTAGGTCAATGAAGCTTCTATGATGCTTCTATATAGAGCCTCTGACTTTTTTGAAATTATCTACGGTTAAATGAGAAGAGCCGGTTAAATGAAAAGAGCCCCATAAGAAGAGCCCGGAAACCTAATGGTGGAGGTGACAGGGATCGAACCTGCGACATCCAGCTTGCAAAGCTGGCGCTCTCCCAACTGAGCTACACCCCCACAAGATACAACTCTTTAAACTTTGAGCGAACAAAGATGTCAGAGCCTCTTCTTGTGGTCAATGGCTTATATATTAGGCCTGTGTATTATGCGTCGAGTTATATGATTAGGCCGATGCGCGCACAGCGGAGCTCAAAATACGACCAAGCCACATACGTTCTGGCTTCAGATCAAAGCCCACCGCTTCTCCACCCTGTAGAATAGAGTGATAGACTTCTCTCAGCACATCTATTTCTTCTGGGTTAAAGGCCTCAGCATTTAAAACCTCTTCAATGGCCTCAAACACACTCAGTAAATCAGGAGTGGTCACCACTTTTGGCAATCGTGTGATGTCCAAACTTGTACGAGGCTCGGGCTTAAACCCAACGAGGGCATCGGTGAGAAGGATTTTACGTCCATTCATAAAGTTGACCTGAATGAATGACTTTCCATCCTTATCTGTACGATCGAGCACATCCCCTAAAAGGTCCTTGTGAAACTTAATTCTCCGTTCATCCGTTTTCTGAACGATATCGATATTCCCATCATCTAGAATAGCTACTTCAAGTCCAGGAGTGCGCCCAATAAACTCCACTATCTTTTCAAGTAAGGCGAATTGATCTTTTGTATTCAAAGTATCCTCCAGTTAGCTATACTAACAATAACCCTATCGACGGCCCTCCATAGCCACTTTACATAAGCCCCTGAAATCTGGCCTGTTCCTACCGTAGACACTGGAGTGGAACTTTTTGTAACTTCATCCCATGCTGAGACAAAACTCCAATAGAGAGCCGCAAATTGAGACTCCACCCTCCAAGAAGAAATAGTTTTGACAAAATGGCAGTCAGTTTTTTCAGGACAAACATTAAAAATTGGACCTTGTTCTGTTCTCTAAAAAGCCCTATAAATGAATTTTTGGTTCCTATCACTCCAATGAGGTGGTCCTTTTATGGTGGTCGCTCTATGTTAGTCAGTCGGTGGCAAGCTCCTCAAATACCTACAAAAGAGCAAGTCAAAGCCATGTTTCAAGCTGAAGGGTATGAGCCCTTTGAAGAGATATACCCTGCCCACAGCGAAGTGAAAGACCATAGACATCCCTTCGATGAAGTACGCATGGTGGTTTATGGCGAAATTTTCTTTAATGTTGCAGGCAATCGACTCTTACTACGGCCCGGAGACCGCATTGTGATTCCTTCCAACACTAAGCACTCCACCCAAGTTGAGGGCGAAAATGAATGCCTTTGTGTTGTGGCCAATAGAACTTTTTAGACCTTGGGTAGCCCTTGGGTGAACACTTGTAATAAGAGCCAAGCCACTTCCACCGCAATGAGACCAATAATGATTAACTCTAGAACTGTCTGCCGCTTGTAACGTAGCAAATCCACCACTACATCTACAGTCTCTTGAACGAGTTTGAGTTTAAACTCTAACACTCGATAGCGAGTCTCAATTTCATACATTTTTTTAATATCGGCGTAGAGACGATCTAGATCTTGATCTTCCCAGGTTTCGTCAGGAGCATCAACAACATACATATCAGTAATGATATCCTGCTTTGTTGATAAGCAATCGCCCACGAAACGCACCATATCCCTTAAACCCATACGAGTACCGCCGGTTTGCTTGAGATTAGAGGAAATTCGGCGAGACCGGTTCAAAAGGTCTTCAGTGATATTTTCAAAGTATTCAAGGGCTGAACTTTCGGCCATGACAAGAGCCAGAAGACGTAAAATAGGGTATGTGAATTTACGCAGCTTTACCTTATTAAAACCAGTTTCATGAAAAACATTAACAGGCAAAGCACTGTCTTCTTCCACCACAAAGTCGTCCATAATGGTGGTAGCCGATGCCGCAGAGATTTCATGTATGAGATCTAAATAGGCACGCTGACGTTCTTCTGTGACATTAACAAAAACAATACTGCCGAAATGAAATATAAAAACATAAGATTCATCAGAGTGTTTATAAACAAGTTCCACCGAACTTTCACTTTGTGCTTTTTCACCAATTGTCTCTGCTACGGCCTTTAATTTTAAGCGTGCAGAAACGTGTACGGATTTAAATTTATACAGATTCATCTTGTCCGCCAGTTTCTAACCATTTGAGATACTGTTTCAGGTTCTTTTCAAAACCATGATCAGAGGGTTCATAAAATCTATCAGCACGAACACCTTCAGGTAAATATCTTTGCTTGATCCAACCACGAGGATAATCGTGTGGGTACTTATAGTTTTTTTCACCCTTTTCTAGACCAAAGTCATTACCTCTCAAGTAAGTGGGAACAGCTAACGATCCTGTTTGCCTTACTTCCTCTGTAGCCTTCTTAAACCCAATATAAGAGCGATTAGATTTGGGAGCACTGGCTAAGTAGGTCACAACTTGTGCCAAGCTAATAGCGGCTTCTGGAAGGCCAAGCCACTCCACGGCCTGCGCCCCACTTAAGGCCACTTGCAAAGCACGAGGGTCGGCATTGCCAATATCTTCGCTGGCGAGAATGATCAGCCGGCGAGCAATGAACTTGGGGTCTTCTCCACCTTCGAGCATACGAGCTAAATAATACAAGCCCGCCTGAGGGTCAGAGCCACGAATACTTTTGATAAAGGCTGAAACAGTATCATAATGGGCACTGCCTTTTTTATCATAATAAAGAGGTACCGAAGCCAAGCGCTCTTCGATCTCTTGCTGGGTTAAAGCATGGGCTTTTTCACGAACAGAGGGAGCTAAAATTTCAATAAAATTAATCAAACGGCGAGCATCTCCAGAAGAAACAGAGATCAAATAATCTTGAGCCTCCTCTGTAAGACCTTCAGAAAGTGGAATAGAATAGTACTCGAATCCACGGCTCAACAGACTTTTCAACTGCACTTCGGTGAGAGTTTCAAAGCGAACCACCTGACAACGACTTAGCAAAGCCTTATTCACTTCAAAGCTAGGATTTTCTGTGGTGGCGCCAATCAGATAGATGGCCCCACTTTCTACGTAGGGTAAAAGCACATCCTGTTGGGATTTGTTAAGGCGATGAATTTCATCAACAAACAAAAACATATTTTCGCCATACATTCTCTTTTTCTGGCGACCTTCTTCTCCCAATTCGCGCAACTGCTTTGCCCCAATCTCCACAGCGGAGACTTCTACAAAATGAGATTTAATTCTTTGAGCTAAAATTCGAGCAATGCTTGTTTTGCCGCAGCCCGGTGGCCCCCAAAAAATAAGACTACTGGGGCTTTGTTGATCAATGATTTGTTTTAGGGGACTTCCCGAAACCAGAGCCTTTGTTTGCCCTAGAAAGTCTTCCAGCGTTTTAGGTCTTAAAATTTCAGCTAGAGGGGTGGCTCCAGCACTTTGGTTCACACTAAATAAATCCACACCCTGTTACTAGCGTTAATTCGGAAACCAGTAAAGGTTGAAATACCCTGTGGACTCATAGACCTTCTGACTTGAGGCACTACCGGTGGTGCCTTTTACAGTTACGGTTCCCCGCACAATAAAAGTCGCTCCCTCATCCAATGCAGTGATCCCAGTACAAACAAGTTCGCTTGTGCCAACACCGTTAGTACTAGAACTTATAACACCAGAAGTTCCGATGCCATTAATAAAGTTGGCGCCTCCGGTGCAGCTATAGTCATCTTTAAGAACTCCTGAGGCCGGTATCTTTACTTGTACGCTGTAAATGGTCAGATCTCCCTCACCCTTCCAGGTCAACACCAACTGGGAAAATATAAAACCAGGCCCTGTGTACTCGGTATCGTCAGTGCCTGTATACGGGCCATAAAAAACACCAAAACTCGCCGGATCTGGAGCCACGGAAAGTGGAGTATCGGCGCCACATTGTAAGTTAGTTATGGCGAAAAGAATTAGCAGAAGATATTTTTTCATATTCTAACCTCCCCTTGCCTGTCGAAAAGCTTTGTCTTTATTCAACACCCTTGGAGTGAGAAAAATTAGCAATTCGTTTTTATCTTTACGATAGGTTTTGTGTTTAAAGAGGCTGCCTAAAATAGGAATTTTTCTTAAAAAGGGCACTCCCGACTCACCTTCGGCCACATCACTTTGAAAAATCCCCCCCATCACTGAGGTTTGACCATTTTGTACCATCACATTGGTAGAGGCATAACGACGGTTCACAGGAAAATCTCCAGAGCCTGTTTCTGATCCAGGAAATTCTCTTGTTACAGCCACCGCCATGATCACACCCCCATCTGCCGTAATTTGGGGAGTCACCTCTAACTTTAACTGGATAGGCTTAAACTGAATACTAGTGCTTAAACCCGCAGAGGTTTGATCCACTTTTTTGTAAGGCAACTCAGTGCTCTGTTCGATATTGGCTTTTTGACCATTGAGGGTCACCACTCGAGGTGCTGATATCACCTTCACAAGGCCCTCTGCTTCGTAGAGGTTCAATGTCGCATCTATATCGCCTATGTAATCAAAAGTTCCCCAACGAAGGCCCAAACTAATAGGTGAAACATCTGCGGCGGCCATATTGAACTCAGGACGCATAGAGATGGCTGAGCCATTCTGACTACCTGTTGGTATACTACCATTGCGTAAACTCCAATTTAATCCCACACGACGCTCAAAAGACTGACGAGCCTCCACCACTTTGGATTCAATGAGAACCTGCGGTGTCTGTGTGTCCAATACTTCAATGAGCTTAGAAATACGCTCAAGGTTTTCATCAATATCATTAACAATAAGTGAGTTTGTACGAAGATCAGCCTTTACTTTTCCCCGCTTACTGAGAAAGTCCTTGGCCTGTATTTCTAGGTCATTCACTTTTGCATAGGAGACGGGAAAAACCTTAACTTGCAGTGGCTTAAGATCAGCCTGTGTATCTAACACACTACGAGCAGCGTCTGCTTCTTGTTGCAATGCTTTAAGAGGAGCTACTCTTAAAACAGTTCCCTGCCTCATATAACCTAATTGTCGAGACTTCATGAGAACAACAAGGGCTTGATCCCAAGGAACCTGTCGCAGCTTCAATGTGACTTTTCCTGTAACATCATCACTGAGCAGAATATTTAATCCACTTTGTTCTGCAATAATATTAAAGACATCGCGAATATCCACATCTTTAAATTGCATGGAAATTCTTTTTCCATAAAATTTGGATTGATTTAATAAAAAGGCATCTAAACCTTCATTGGACAGCGCTGAAGGAACACTTTTTGAGGACATCGGTGTATCAGCCACAACATTAGTTGCAGGAAGATTTTCAAGAGATGGCGATACATAAATTGTACCTCCAACTTGTCTGACCACAGGTTCAATATCATTTCTTAATTGGACAACAATACGAGCCTTTTGACTGCCAGGGGTCTGATAAGCTTGAATTCCCATAATTGGCCCAGGAAATTCTTTGGTGTTATAAGGTCGCTTGAACTGATCTGGCAATTGCGCTTGATCAATCTCTACAATGAACTGCTGATTACGAGCATTTTTTCTAGTGCTATAGCTAGCGGTTCCCGAGGTTTGAATGGCAATGGTACCACCGGCCTCATTGGCATTAAAATCTAGGCCCGTCACAGTGACAGGCTCACCTGAGAAGTTTTTAGATTCAGAGATAATAGGAGCATCAAGCTCTGACTCAAGATCATCATTGGCATTAAGTTCAGGAACAGGGGCCGCAGCAGGCGCTCCTGCCACATCATCCAATTCACTTTCTAAATCAGAGTCGCTGGTGGCATTTGTGTCGTTATCGAATTGTGCAAAGGCATCGTCAGTATTGTCCGCTGCCCCTGGATCAGGCTGCTGATCTAACTCAGCTTCAAGATCGCCTCCTGTATCACTAGTGCCTGAATCTGAATTTAAATCTGCATCAAACTCATCATCGACATTACCCACTCCAAAATCATCTACAGATGAAGATGTGGCGCAACTAATGTTGGTCATCACAAAAAGGATTAATAATAATGGTAACAATTGGCGCATCGAGAACCTCCGTATTCTCCTTGCTCAGACAAACTACTCGTTCTGCCGCTCTAAACGAATCACCCTAGTTTGGAAATTCGTTTTTCCCTCGGCGACATTTCGTTCTACAATCACGACTTCGCCCTCTCTAATTTCTGCCACATATCCACGGTTTCGACCTACTTTATCTAGCTTACTAACAATATATCCTTTTCCTTGCGGGTCGAGAAACAATGCTTTTGGTTTTTTTACATCCCAGATGATACC
>Ga0210057_1010363_pt1 | contig 10568 bp, 8 predicted proteins | sample CryGeyCG2114_010_2_FD_183968 | JGI IMG/M metagenome (GOLD analysis project Ga0210057, IMG submission 183968) | Groundwater microbial communities from aquifer - Crystal Geyser CG10_big_fil_rev_8/21/14_0.10 (SPAdes) (version 2) | ecosystem: Environmental > Aquatic > Deep subsurface > Groundwater ...
TATTGTCTGTCCAAGCTGTGCTGTCATAAAACTTAAATGCCCGTAATAGCTTCTTCCCCAACTATGCTGAATAACAACTGTTGTCCCGTATGGTCCGTTTTCATCAGCCATAATAACTTCTCCTGTATCTGCTGCCAAAACAGGAGTGCCAATCGGCAAATCAAAATCTACTCCGTCGTGCCCTATTAAACCAAAGTCAGCGTATTTTTTACCCTCTATTGGATCTCTTAATTCCTGCCCGAATTTTTGAGATATTGCGTAGTTTCCGTCAAACGGAAGCGATAAATTTGGAATTGCCGATGAGGAAGCATCGGAAGTTATATTATCAAAATCAGCAGAATTTGATGCAACATCAAAGGGATCTGTCCCATCACCCAATTGAGATACTGCAAAAGCATCGGGGACTTTTTCCGTTATTGTGCCTTGAAAATCCTGATTTGCAGTTATGTTAAAAACCGAAGGATATGTTAAGGGAGGATACAAGCGTGTTGCATTAATTCTTTCTACATCAAAAGGAGCGTTATTATCTACATTGAAAAAATCATCTTCCGAATAAGTGCCGTTTTTTGTTTTTGCGGTTAGAGTTAATCTGTAATTTCCTGCTCCTCCAACCTGATAAAAAGCTTGATAATCCGGCGTTAAAGTAAAGTCTTTGAAATTACACTCGCTATTTACTTTTATTTTTCCGTTTGAAGTAGATAGAGTATCGTTTATTCCTAATTCTTGATTCGTAATTCTTAATTCCACATTGGCATCGCAAACCATCTCCCCTGTTTCATCCAAAACTGCCATGGCAATATTGGCAGTTTCGTTTGGAGCATAAACTGATTTATTGGGGTTAATTGCCAAAACTCCCCAAGTAAAATCCTGCGTTGTTTGCGTACCTGTTGCATCTGTAATAACAAGCCTATATCTTCCCGCTTTAAATTGGCTTGGAGGAATGAGTCTTATAACTGCAGGGCTTTCGCTGTTAACTTGCTCATATTTTACTCCGACATTATTTCCGTCAACATCAAAAAGCGAAACTGTTAAATCTGAAACGGTTGTATTCTCAACGGTAATCGTTACTTTTTCGTCGCCTTTAAAATTTTTTTTGTAGAGCTGATGAACCTTCACAGGATGACTAAATGCAGCGGAAGATTGTGAATCTTGCCCGTTTGTTGTTGTAAGAGTTAAGCTCGAAGTTTGGGAGTTAATGTTTTCGAAAACATTATCGGGAACTGGAGACAAAAGTTCTGAACTCGCTATAGTAGATAAACCGGTTGGAGTTGGTTCCTCGGATAGGGTTGGAGTAGACGTATCTAAATTAACTGGAGCCAACGGTTCTGTTGTTGTAGTAGGAGAAATTTCCTGCGCAAAAGCAGAACTAGAAACACTGCTAAATTGTGAAGTTAATATTAATAGAAAAATAATAAGTTTTTTTAGGTTCATATTGAGTGAATTACGAATTATGAATTATGAATCATGGTTTTCGATTTTTTAATAAGTCCATTTAAAAGCTTGCTTACTGTGATTGTTTTATCTGCTAATTCCGAAAATTCTTTAGTAGTTATATAGCCCAAATCTCTTGCAATAATAAGTTGGTTTTGAACTTCTGTTAGTGACCCTAGCGCTATTGAATAAAATTGTGATTTTTCTTTATATGAACTTCTGCTAAAGCCTTCCGCAATATTTGATGTTATAGATACTACTGCTCTTCTTAATTGATTTGTTAATCCAAATTGTTCTTCTTTTGGAAAATTCTTTGTCAATTCGTATATCTTTAGAACTAATACATGTGCTTCTTTCCACGCATTCAAGTCTGTAAACGACTTTATCTTCCCGTTATTCATAATTCATGATTCATATCATTAAAATTTTGACAAATAATTCAGAACTATATCTCCTACCTGCGTATAGTTGTAAGTACCGGAACTATACATCTTAAGATAAATTATCATTGTCTCCCCCGCAGTATCTAATGCCTCTGCGTTATCTATCAAGTCTGCCCTGTCTATATCTAAGGTTTTCCATGTTTTTTCGGTTGCAGAAACCTGTGCTTGTTGATAAACAACCGGATTGCCGGGCTTTGTCAAAGATGAATCGGTGTTGTAGATAAGGGCATCAAGCCTATTGGTCGCAACAACTGTAGATGCTGTATTAAAGTTTATATGCATTGCATTACCGGCTGTGGTATTCCAATCTGAAAAATCCTGAGGCAAAGTTACCCTAACCGCGACTGTATAATCCTGCAAAATAGCTTGAGCAGAGCTCCACTCGTAGTAAGTTCTAAAGTTGGAAAGTGTAGCAGATGCGGATGCATCCGACGTCATAGATCCATCGGTCGTAGCAGAAGCCGATGCGGTCAGTATAGCCCCCGCATATTCAGGCGAAAGTACAATTTGCTTTGACGGCCTTGCACTTCCGCTATATGTTGGACCTCCATTGATATAATCAAAAGTCAGTCCGTTTGTGCTATTCCCTATCTGCACAACTCCGCTTTGTTTTACCACAAATCTAGTAAGTCCAGAAGAAGCTGTAAAGATATCCCCTACTCCTGAATTATCAACCACAAGTCCCGCAAAAGAAGTTTTACCGGATACGGAAGCAACCGCAATTGTACCTCCGGCATTTGCGGTATTTACTCTGACATCAAACGATGCGAGAGGATTAGTATTATTGGGTCCAATACCAATATCCCCATTATTTTTCAGAAACAATGAAGAACTTGAAAGAGCTCCGGGTATAAATCGTATAGATCCTGTTGTATCCCCTCCAATAGTTAAAGTCCCTTTAATAAGAGACTGAATCGTCGCATTGGATGAAGTAAATGATAAACCTTGTCCGATATTTGATCCGGTTGTTGCCGAAAGAGATGCCACAGGAGAACTTCCGGCCACAACTCCAAGAACTGCAAATTGAGCCGCAGATGAAGCAGTTCCGCCGATGAAAAAATCAAGGGTATTATTATTTGGCCTTAATACTCCATTTGTAGTATCAAGTGTCCAATTTGAAGATCCCCCCCCTCCACAACTTCCCCAGGAAGCAGTTGCTCCTCCGGTCAAACAATTTCCTGTTCCCGTTGATCCTCCCAAAGTAATAGATCCTGATGTAAGAGTAAGTCCTGTTAGTCCGTCCAGGGTTCCTGAAATTGTTGTATTGTCAGAAAGAGTAATCTGTGAACTTCCCGAATCAATTACAATATTACCCGTTGTATCTCCTCCTAGAGTTAGAGTCTGAGCATTGGTGGTCTGAAGATTACCTGCGCCATTTATGGTAAATCCTGCAGAGCTTGATGCAGTACCATCATTGGTAATTCTGAATTTGGTAATTCCGCTTGCTGAGGCTGTAAAGATATCATTTGCCGTTGCGCCGGTCTGGTTTACTATAAGAGCAGCATTCCCTCCCCAGTTTCCACCCGCAATATCCAATACTCCAAGAGGTGAAGCAATACCAATACCAACCCTTGCACTTGCAGTTGCTGCGTTTATTCCATCAATACTTCCTAAGACTAAACAATTAGGACAAGTAACTGTTGCGTAACTGCCAATTGCTGTCGCATTGGTGAGCCAGTTTGTTCCGCCAGGTCCCGAATTATATCCCAAAAATGTATTGTAAGTACCTATAGTATTGGCATTACCTACTACAGAGGTTTTACCTGCTTGGTAGCCTAGGGCGGTATTGTAGCTACCTGTGGTGTTTGAGAAGAGGGATTGTAAACCCTGAGTGGTGTTACCGCTCCCTGTGTTTAAGAAGAGGGATTGCAACCCAACGGCAGTATTGAAATGTCCAGCGGTGTTGGAGAGTAGGGCTTCGTAACCCACTGCAGTATTGTAGCTACCTGTGGTGTTATTGCGGATGGCGCCGTAGCCTAAAGCAGTGGCGTAAACCGCATTTCCTAAAGAGGCAGACGAGCCTGTAAGCTCTCCTACAAATGTGCTCTGCCCTGTTCCTGAAGTTGGATTTTTAAAGACTGTGGCATTTCTGGATTTGAGGATGAGTTCTCCTGTCGTATCTCCTCCGATTGTAAGTGTGTTATTATTGGTAGTCTGAAGATTTCCTGCGCCATTTATAGTAAATCCTGCAGAGGCAGAGGCATATCCATTGTTTGTAATTCTGAACTGAGTTGTACCGGATGAAGAAGCAGCAAAGATATCTCCATTCGCTGTAGAATTGTTAACTATGAGAGTTGCATTGTTCCCCGCATCTCCGGAAATATCTAGCAAACCTTTCGGAGCTATTTGAGTACCAACTCCTATTCTGCCTCCTATTCCTGAAAGATATAGGGATTGGATGTTCTTGGGTGTAAAGAATATATCTCCTGTAGTTGCTCCTCCTAAGGAGAGAGCTTGAAATGCCGTAGTCTGAAGATTACCTGTAGCTGTTAGATATGCCCCACCATTTGTTCCTGCTGAAACTGATGCTGTAGGAGTTCCTGTTGAATTGGAATCCATGTTAAGCACTGCAAACTTGGCAGAAGCTGTGGTGGTTCCTCCGACAAGAAGATCCATCGTGGAGTTGATGGGAGTAAGTGCTTTATTATCAGCTGAGGTTGTCCACCAATTGGTACCTGTTGTATAACCACAGTTGTTTGTGTTTACGCAAACTGTTCCGGATGTCGGAAGAACAAGCGTACTATCTCCTGCCGAAGTATCAAACGTAAGATTATTTGCTCCGATGTTTAATGTCTTTGCATCTGTACCCGCAAGAGTTATAGAATTATTGAATGTAAGAGTTTTTCCATCAGTCCCAGAAAGTCCAAGCGTGTTATTTACCGTAAAAGTTTTAGCATTTGCCATTTTAAAAGTTCCTGAAGTTGAGGCATTTCCGCTTGTATCCTGAACTGTAAGTCCTGAAACCTTCTCCGCATTGAATGCATATGGAACTGCGGCAAGCTGGACTCTTGGAGTCATTTCGTCATCTGAATTTACTTTCATCCCAAGATATAATCCATCCCAATTGAAGTTAAAATTCGCAGGAAATGAAGTAACGGATCCAAGAGCAACTCTGAATATCCCGTCTGCAGTTGTAACCGACTGAGTCTCTGTCCAAAGAGCTGTTCCTCCGCTTGAATTATCATAAATTGTAAAAATAACCGTATAAGAAACGTCGGCGACATTTACTCCGGTCGGATTATCAACTAATTTCCCCTGAAAATTAATCTGGCGGTTTATCCCTGCGACAGCATGTGTTTTTTGGTTTAAAAAAATTGAACCGAAAATTATCAGCCCGACAGTAAACATTGTGATGAGAATAAATTTTTTCATGCTTTCTTATGTGGTTTATAAGTATATCTAGTATGTATATATAATTACTATATAGTCAACTCTTGACAAACTTTGCATAAAATTGTATACTATTGTTATAAATTGCATATACCAATTCTTGAGGGGATTTTAAATTTAAAATTTTAAAATTAAAATAAATATAAATTTTCTAATCTAAAAAAAATGAATAATCTGCTCAGCGTTAATCAAGTTGCCTTTATCTTAAAAGTACATCCGCTTACTGTAAGGCGTTATATCAAAGAAAAAAAATTAACCGCCATAAAAGTTGGGGGCAATATTCGTATTAAAGAAAATGACTTACAGGACTTTCATAAAGAGGTCTCGCCTACTTCACTACGAACAGGGAGTAATGTAAGAATAAAAAAGAATATTGTAAAACAGTTTAGTCAGGATGATCCTTTTCTGAGATTAAAAGGCAGAGGCGCCAGCCTAGCCTTGTCGTAAATTAATTATGATTGCAAGTAAAAAAGTTTTCATCGCACCGGATGCACTTATTACCTTCATTGATAGGGCTGATTCTAAACATATCCATTCTTCAGCTTTTTTCCGCTATTTTGGGCAGGGGGGATATCAACTTTATACTGACATCATCAGTATTAACTATGCATATGATAAAATATTTAAAGATATAAGTCCTTCTGTGGCAAAAGATTTTTTGCGGGCGATGATTATAAGCTCTTTTAATATACTTTATCCTGACGAATCAGACATGAAAGCAACTATAAAAATATTGGCAGCTGATCAATCAGCAGAGCTGGCATTTTCTAAAGCGCTCATGGCAGTATTTTGCAACAGACGCAGTATTCCGCAAATTTGTACATTTGAATACCTGCATCCGCTCTTTGGACTGCAGCTTTTCTATCTACCGATATAAAAACAGATTTAAGATTTATGATTTAAGACTTATGATTAGAAAATTGAAATTAAAAACCTTCATCTTCTTATCTTTCATCTTTCATTTTTCATCTTTCATCTTTACGCTTTCGGTAATTGCCGGTCCGGCAAGTACCAACTTTGAACTTAAAGAATATGGTTTTGGAGCCGGTGGGGTAGCAACATCAAGCTCGACAAATTATATGTTCCAAGGCATTTTAGGTGAAGTAGAAACTGCTTCTCTTTCCTCTACCAGTTTCATGGCAAATCCCGGACTTACATATACACTTCAACCCAATACTCCTCCAGGTCCTACTCTCACAAATTCCAGTAATTGGTATAATAAATTGCTTATTATTATAAATACAGGAAATAATCCCAGTGATACTGTATACGCCATTGCGATTTCCGATGATAATTGGACAACAACAAAATATGTACAAAATGACAATACTATAGGTAGCACTTTAGGCATAGAAGACTATCAAACATATACAAATTGGGGTAGCGAATCAGGAGAAAATATTATTGGTCTTACACCAAATACAACCTATAAAGCAAAGGTTAAGGCAATGAATGGTGAATATACTGAGACCGGGTATGGACCCCAGGTGTCAGCCGCTACTTCTGCTATAACATTGTCTTTTGATATTGACATAGGTACTGATTCAAGCGCAGACACAGATCCTCCATATAACATTGATCTTGGAACACTTTCAATTGGTTCTGTAACAACTGCATCAAATAAAGTTTGGGTGGATATATCTACAAATGCTGAATGGGGAGGGTATGTTTATGTTTATGGCATCCAGAACGGCCTCAGGAGTAATGATACTAATTACACCATTACATCTTCAACTGCAAATCTTACTTCCGCCAGTGAAGGCTATGGACTTCAGTCTGTTAATACTTCAGGTTTAGCCTCTGTTGCTCCTTTTAATGGAGCATCAGAAAATGTAGGAGCTGTAGATACGGGGATTAGAGAAGTGTTTAATTCGGTAAGTATCCCGGTAATTGGAGGACGAGGATCAATCATCTTAAAAGCAAAAGCTTCTGCCACAACCCCCTCTGCAGGAGATTATTCTGATACGCTTACACTTATTGCCTCGGGTGCTTTTTAAACAAGCAGATTAATTGAAGTTTTCTGATGCAGAATATTCTATTATGATATTTTAAATATCTTTTTTATATAAAATTTGCAAACAATCATTTGATCTCAAGAGTCGAAAGCATATTGTCCATGTCTTTATCTAAATTCTCATTGGTTTTGGTAAGTAAATTAAATACAAAAAAGTATGAAGAGGTATAATAAAATGCGTTTTTTTCATAGACATTGTTCCTACTTTTAAACATTAAAAAGGCCTTTCCGTTTAATGTCTTCCGTTCTTCCGGATAATACTCATCCGTATCTCTTCTTCTTTGAATAACTGCTGGTATGTCTTCCCAGGAGGAAATCGGCTTTGTAAATTTATATGCAACGATTGCGCCTTTTGGAGTATCAAAAGAAAACCTGGCGTAACACTCGCTTCCCTGCTGGTCATCATACATACCAATGGTAATTCTGTAAAGGATTACAAAAGAAAAACAATTGTCTCTTTCTATTCTTTTTCCTCGAGTATCTTCCCTTACCGGACCTTTTAAGTTGAGATTACTCCAGCTGCTATTGGTGACAAATTTCTGTCCTTTTATAAATTCTAAAGATCTTTCGGAGAGTGTATTACTTATTATGGATTTTTGCCTAAGTTGAGTAAAAATAAAAAAAGTTGCTAAAACTATACATCCAATAATTAAAATCAGGAATATTTTTCTTAACATAATTTTTCTTTAATTTTTTTATTTTTGTGTCTTTTTCGAACAACAATAAAAACAATTGGCACCAATACAATAAAAGTAAGTAAAAACGGATTAACATAAATGAACCCTTCTTCATAAATATAATTTGTTTTCTTTATTGAATCGTTACCTCTGATTAACAGTCTTCCAGCTAAAAAAGGCGAGTGGGGTTCTATCAGCTTGAATTCAATCGGAATAATTCGTCTTGATTCAGGCATAACTATAGCCGATGAAGTATTTATAATTCCTTTGTAGAGCAATTTTCCAGAAATATCTATTATCTCTCCCCTGCCATATGGTGTAAGATGTGTATTCCCCTCGTTTTGAAAAGTAATTTCAAAAACTGAGGGAAAGTCAAAAACCAAAAAATTTTTTGGCCAATCTACATCTTTTATCGATAAATTAAATCTTTCTCCCCCAACCTTTCTCATAAAAATAAGAGAGGATAAAGCAGGAGAGATAGTATTTTCATCCTTTGATTCATTAATAAACCTTGCAACTACTGCAGCATAATGGCCTCCGGGAGACAAATCTAATCTATTTTTAATCGATATCCTAAGCTTCGCTTCTTTTTTCGCTTCGATATCTAAATGGTTCGACTCGAATGAAAGAAAGGATGAGAGAGAGTAAGAATATGATCCCGCTTCTTTGCCAAGAAAACTTATTCCTCCTCTTTCATTTTGCTGTTTAAAATCTACTGCAAAAATCTCAAGAGTTATATTTTTTTTGCTATGATTTTTATAAGTTAGGACTATAGATTCTTCCTGTTCCGGTTGGTCAAGTATTTTTTCAAGATATGCTGGATCCACCTCTATAGATCCTTCGCTGGCATGGATTTTGTTAGGAAGTAAAAAAAACGGTATTAAAAAAAATAATATTAGGAAAAAGAGAGAACTACGTCGCATGAATATATAATAACGGAATCAAGAAAATAACTAAAGTATTTTCTATTATTTAGTTGATCTGATTCTTCTCCAGATAGATCCAAGGATACTTCTCAAGCCCAGAAGTGCAAGAATCACTGTAATAGTCCCTATCCCAAGTATTTTCCACGGTACTACCCAGAAGGATACTTGAGCCTCAAGGGGAATATCCCGTTCTCCATTGTCGTATACAAGAATAAGATTGGCTGTATATTTGCCAAAACGGAATTTATTGGCTTTTGTAAAATTATATTTTGTTGTTAGAGAGGTTTTTCCGTCCTTGTCTTTGATCTGTACTCCACTCTCTGTTTTGGGTACTCTTACTGCAAAACCATCATCCCAGACGCTTGTATAATCTCTTGTAGCGCTAGGAAGGATATTCCCCCGCCCTTTATTAACAGGAACTACTGCAACCTCCTTGTTCCAAAGAGAATCAATAAAGATGTCACCGCTTGGAGCAACATGCACATTTCCTGTATTTTTAATTTTTATGGTAAAATTTGTTGGGAGATATTCATAGAAAAACTTTTCTGTTTTAAAATCTGCAATTTGAATTTCCCGCTTAGCATTAGGACTTTTAACCAAAAGGAGTACTGGCAATGCTGTTGCCCCTGAAATACCAGCGCCTTGTCCTTGTTGTTTAATTGGCTGTATTCTCCGAACTGTAAATGAATAATAATAGCCCAGTACTGCTTCTTTGGGAGGAGTGATGGTAAATCTTATTGATTTTGTTTGGTTTGGAGCAATAGAAAACTCTTTTTCCGAAAAGCTTACCCAGTTAACAAATTCATCCTCTGGTTTTATATCTTGGATAACTACTCCTGAACCGCTGTTAGTAGGTTCAAACTTTTTGATATTAATCTCCAAGTATTCTGTAAAATTGCTGTTATTGGTAATTTTAAATTGCGAGGCTACTTCTCTTCCCGGATCTGTTATTAGATTAAGAAATACCGGAGATAAAGTTAAGTTTATACCTGTAGGGGGCTGTTCTGAGGGGATGCTAAGTGGAGTTTTTACTGGAGATGGAGATTGGGCAAATACCTGAGAAGTAGGAGATATTAAATAGTAAATTGCAAAAAGAATAATTATTGGAACCAAAAATTTGGTCCGGCTGTGAACAGGATAGGGATTTGAGATTTGAAATTTGAAATTCATCTTGTTTATACTTAGCCAATTATAACAAAAATTCCTGCGCTTATTTCAAGGCAGGAATTGAATATAAGAAACTTAATAAACAGGAATCTTTAAAAATTTCCTGCAGCTACTACTGTTAAAGTTTCCTGATAATCTGTAGCAGCTTTATTCGTAGCTGATATTGCGGCAATAGATGTCAGGATAACAGTATCATCGTCTGAAACAGTTGTGTGAGAAGCTATTTGTTCAAATGTTCCATCACCCGGAAGTGCTCCGCCGGTTGTTGTTTCATTACCATCAAACTCAGTAACAACAGCCCCACTCGCTCCCAAGGAGACGCTAATGATCCAATCTTCCGTTCCTGCTGCAGCTGTTTCAAGAATATCAGCATCTGTTGTTGAAATAATATCAGCTGTAGTAGTAGAATACAGTCCGTAGCCATTGGTTGAATCCGCTGCCATCCAGACTATCCATCCGTTTTCTGCGTTGGTGTATACTGCCATCCCCGAGCTTTGTGTATCGGTATCCACCGTTGATG
>Ga0210057_1010365_pt1 | contig 10567 bp, 5 predicted proteins | sample CryGeyCG2114_010_2_FD_183968 | JGI IMG/M metagenome (GOLD analysis project Ga0210057, IMG submission 183968) | Groundwater microbial communities from aquifer - Crystal Geyser CG10_big_fil_rev_8/21/14_0.10 (SPAdes) (version 2) | ecosystem: Environmental > Aquatic > Deep subsurface > Groundwater ...
ACCTCCGCTGTTCTACGATCTCACGCCCTCCGGTCGTGACATCGCATAACAGCGGATATCCGAAATTTCTCTACGCAAACCCTACGGGATTTGCTCCAAGAAACTCCGGATTATCCGCGCCACATTATATGAAATACATGTTTTCCTTTTGGGGCTATCGCCCCAGCTCTTAAAAAGAATCCGATTTTGTTTTTCTTTTATTATAGAGGGGAAACATGGAGTTTTCTTCGCTCCGCTACGAAAACATTTATTTTATAAGGGGAATAGGCGGTGTTTCCTCCGCTTCGCTCCGGAAACTGTTTATTTATAGGGGGAAAGCGGATACAATAAACCCTGTTTAATTTCGATCAAAAATATGCCAAAAAAAGAGAAGTATCTACAAATATTCAATTACCTGCTTGAGTTCTCAAAACTCAGAAGTAATTCCGTTAGAGACATAGACGCCTCAGAAACTCAATATCCTGAGAAATTTTGGCTTAACGATATATCTATCAATGAACTTTTTGAAAATGTATTACGACCAGAATTTAATAAAGATAATGACTACTGGATCAAAATAAGGAAACCAAAAGAACCAGAAAAACCTACTTTTGCCATTCTTCCTCAAAAAATACAATTATGGGTAGAACCTTCATCTTTGCTCAATGAAGAAAGCGAACCAACGATAAAAGATTCCATTGAAGAAGATGGTAAAGATTTAATGTTGCAAGATTTTCCAGAAGTAAAAGTCTCATTTGAAAAGTATGTTAATGAAAAATGGATTGATGATTTATTAGAATATAACGAAAAAATAAAAGTTTATCAGGAAGAATTTGAAATCTACGAAAAGTTGAATGATACATACAAAAAACTTTTCCGCATATACAACAAAACTCAACAATTCGGAGAAGAATACGAATTGGTCGTAGGTGTTGGATTGTTAAATTTCAAAGAAGACATGGAAAAGCCAAAAATATTCAGACACATCATCACGCAAAAGGTTGATATTAATTTCGAGTATTCACAAAAAGAATCACACATTTCCATCAATCCAAATATAGAATCATCTCCCCAAATTGAGACAGGCGCAATTATTGATCTTTATGAACAATTTGATTCACAAAACATTATCGACGCCGAAAAAACCGTTGACACCTTTATTAAAGAAAAAGGCATTGATCAGCTGTTTTTTGATAATCTTATTTTAGACGCACTACAAATTTTTGCCGACAGGGTGTCCCCTGACGGGAAATTTATAAATACCATAGAAAAGCCCTCGGAAACCCCAAAAAAACCAAGTATTTATTTTGCACCCGCCTTATTACTAAGAAAAAGAAATACAAGAAGTTTTACTGCACTCTATGAAAAGATTTTAGAAAACATCGAAAACGGAGGAGATGAAATAAATATCCCTTCCATTGATGAACTAATAGGTATTCGTGAAAGTCTTGAAAATGACCCGACAAACCCTGAAATTTCAAATTTAGTCACATCTGAAATTGAACCTATTTTTTTTCCGAAAGAGTATAACGATGAGCAGATAGAGATCATTGAAAAAGCAAAGAAGAATAATAAGGTTTTAGTTCAAGGTCCTCCAGGTACTGGGAAATCACACACCATCGCCAATTTAATTTGCCATTTGCTTGCGAATGGTAAAAAAGTTTTAGTAACTGCTCATACCCCACGAGCCTTAAATGTTCTTAAAGATAAACTCCCCGAAGAATTTCAAAATTTGACCGTTAATCTTTTGAGCGGTGATTCTTCCGCACTTCAAGACCTCCAAAAAAGTGTTAACGCTATCAACGATGAACTTTCACGAGCAAACTTATCTGAATACCAAATCGCCATTGAAAGATTTACCAAAGAACTATCCGAATTGAGAGAAAAAATTGCTCACGGCACCAATGAATTGATAAAAATTAAGGAAAAAACTACACGAAAACAGGAGATTAACCCAATCTATACCGGAACATTGATTGAAATTGCAGAAAAACTAGAATCTGATTTGCCAAGCCACACATGGTATCGTGATTCTTATCATGACTTCACAAATGAAGACTTAATCAATGAATTGCGAGAATTTATAGAATCAAACAAGCAATACAGCCTCATTGATGTATCTGAATTTGAGTACTCTATCCCAAATGTTGAAAGTCTTCCAATGGTTGATCAAATCATTCAATATGAGAAGACGTTGAAAGAATTATCATGGCATAATCCAGAAAAACCAGATCATATCTTTATCAAGTGTGACGACTATAACGAATTAAAAAATATACTTACCCAAATAGCTGATTTATACAAAGAAGCAGAAAATTTGCAGATTGATTTTACGAACGATCTCATCAAATCATTTTTACAGGGAAACGCAAATCGATGGCATGAAAAACTAAAAACATCGTCTAAAATTATTGAGCGTTTGAGTAAATTTGATCTCAAACAAATTGATAGGGATATTGAAATTACATACAGTTCTAAAAACAGCCTAAAACAACTAAAAAGTGACGCCCAACGACTTTTGGATTATCTCGAGCAAGGTAATGCTCTTGAAGGTATCTCCTTTGCGCTAAAAAAGGCTTTTCTTTCTAAAGAATTAAAAGAAAGTTTATATTTTATCGAAAGTATAAAGGTTAATGGTAGCCCATGCGATAAAATTGAAGAGTTTAAATCAGTTATTGAGGATATTGAACTACAGCAGGATTTTGAAGAGATATCCAAATTGTGGGATAAAAAATACTCCAAAGATGAGGCATACCTAAATCAATTTTCTTTCTTTAAAAATATAAATGACGAAGTATCAAAGCTCATTAAAATTATTGAAGAATCTATCGGCTTGATTGCAAGTGTAGAAAAACTTGCAGGGATAAAAACTAAACCATTTGATAAATCAAATGTTGCTAAACTAGCTATTGAATGTGAATTTAATAATCTTTTGAAGGAAGTTGACGAGTTCAAGGAAATGATCAGAAAATCTGAAGTATATTTAGCGGAAAATAGTTTACATCCGATTGTAAAAAATATTTTGCACGATCTTAGAGACGTTAATCCTCATACTTACGAGCAAAACCTAAAGCTAATACAATCGTTCGCACAAAGGAAAAAAGAGTATCAGGACTTCAAAAATCTAAATGCTCGAATACAAGACGTGCTCCCTAACCTTTTGGAAGATATTCAGGAAGGTAAATTTACTAATGAAAATATACGGGATTTAATAAGTGCTTTTCATTTTTCAGATGCTCAGGATAAAATTCATAACCTAATGGATATTGATTATGAACAAAAAATTATTGGTGATCTCAAAGAATTTGAAAAGCGAGAGAAAAAACTTGTTTCTAAGCTTGCATCAAGAAAAGCATGGGGAAAAGTAATAGAGGGATTACAACAAAACAGGACTTTGAGACAACATCTGGAGGCTTGGGTGCAAGCCGTAAAAAAAATTGGCAAAACTGGAAAAGGAAAGAGGGCATTAAAATTTCGCAAGGAAGCACAAGAGCAAATGGAAAAATGCAAAAGTTCCGTGCCATGCTGGATTATGCCACTCTATAAAGTTGCCGAAACTATAAACCCCGAACAGGAAATGTATGATTATGTGATCATAGACGAAGCCAGCCAGCTTGGGCCTGACGCTATTTTCTTGCTCTACATTTCAAAAAATATAATCATTGTTGGTGACGATAAGCAAACTTCACCCGAGTATGTTGGAATAGACGCCAACACAATGACACCACATATCAACAGACATCTCGAAGGAATACCATTTGCAAATTATTATGGCACAGAGTTCAGTTTTTTTGACCACGCAAGAAGGTTCTGCGATGGAGTTACTGTTTTGCGTGAACATTTTAGGTGTATGCCTGAAATTATTGAATTTTCAAACAAACATTTTTACGCACCTGACGGTAAGGGGCTTTACCCACTAAAACAATATTCAGAAAATCGCCTAGAGCCACTAAAAACCGTATATTGCCAAAACGGTTATACGGAGGGAAACTACGCAAAAATAATCAATGAACCAGAGGCTAAAGAAATTGTAGAAACCATTGCACAACTGATTGAAGATGAACGATATAATGGAAAAACTTTTGGAGTAATAACATTGCAAGGTAATCAACAAGCTGCAGTCATCGAAAATCTTTTATTGAAACGAATCGGAGAAACTGAATTTCACAAGCGAAAAATTGTTTGTGGCAATTCTGCTTCATTTCAAGGAGACGAAAGAGATATTATTTTTCTAAGCTTGGTCACTGCCCATAATCACAACAGAGCTGCTTTAACACGCCCAGAAGATGAAAGACGATTTAATGTTGCGGTAAGTCGTGCCATTGAGCAGATTTGGCTTTTCCATTCCGTCGAAATGGACGATCTGAGTAATACAAATGACTTGAGATATAAGCTGTTAGACCATTTCAAAAATTACAAAACTCAACAATTTTTGGACAATCAGTTAATCAATGTTCCAAAAATAAAGACTAGAGGTACACAGCCAGAGCCGTATGAAAGCTGGTTTGAGGTAGAAGTTAGAAATGATATTATCTTAAAAGGACACAGTGTAATCCCTCAATACGAAGTAGCAAAAGGGAAATATAGAATTGACTTGGTCGCATTTTTCCCCGACGGAACAAAAATAGCAGTTGAATGTGACGGAGATCATTGGCATGGAGCAGAGCAATACCAGAATGACATGATGAGAAAAAAAGTTCTTGAGCGATGTGGTTGGCAATTTTTTAATGTACGAGGTTCTGAATACTATACCAACAGAGTGAAGGCGTTGGAGCCACTTTGGGATTTATTACAAGCGGTAACTACAAAGAGTGAGCCAATAAATATCGTAAGTTCACTGTCAAATGAAAGCGCGGAAAATAAAAAAACGGAACCTCTAATTATTGAAGGAACTTTATTTGATAGTGCTAGCAATAAAACAAAGTCCGAAATACCAAAAAAAGAAGAGAAAGAAGAAATGCTACATGGTAGTGATGAATTGCTAATCTTTACTAACCAATCCAATGTATACAAGCTTAAAAACAAAGGATACAACAAAGAAGAAATTCTTTCAAAAATTGAATTTGATGAAGATGAAAAAAGTATTTATATTACAGGAACAAAAAACTATTCAGGGTGGCTTATTGTTGCTTTTGAAAACGGAAAAGTCGGTAAAATACCGCTAGCAAGTTACAAAACGGAATTTAATAGGAAAAAATTGAAAAATGCCTTTAACGGAGAGACAAAACTGCTTTTCATAAAACATATTGACCAAGATATTGATCTAGTTTTGTTGAGTAACATTAACAAAGTCGCATTATTTAATACAAGCAAGATAAATCCAGTTGAAAGTAGAAACACTAAAGGTATTCAAGTTATGAAATCCAAAAATGGAAGCCGGATAATAAAAGTAAAAGAGGTCAAAGATGTTGAACTTAGCGATCCTGACTATTACAGAAAAGACGGTCATCTCAATGTTGTTGGGTACTACCTAAAACAAGGCGATAAAATATAAGTAAGTTGTTTGAGAGAGGGGCAATTCACCCCTTTAGTTCCCCTCTTGCCCCTCTCTCAAACCAGAAATAGGTGTTTTGGGTGGCGGGCATTCACCCCTTTGATTCCCCTCTGCCCACCACCCAAAACGGAAAAACAAAATCGGATTCTTTTTAAGAGCAATTTCTTTCAGAAATTAAAGGAAAGCATGTACATCATATAACACTGCGTATGCGGTTACGGCTTGCTCCGTACCTCCGCAAGCCTCCACCCATATTTGCCAGTGGTAAGCACTTCGTGCAATTATACCACTGGCAAACATCGCATACGCAGGAACGTTATATGAAATAATAATACATTCTTCTTGTGCCTATCGGCACAAAAATCGGGGCAAATTTATTTATTAACAAAAACATTATGAGCGAAGAAACTAATCAAAAAACAGAAAAAGCGACCAAACACATTAAACAAGTTGGCACTTTTTCTCAAATCTTGGGCTGGTGGAAAATTATTGCAGCCACAATACTCCCCGTCATGCTAACTGGCAGTAGCGAATTATCAGAATTTTTGAATTACAGCTATTCCGATCTATCACTAAATATCGTGTTGGGAATCATCTTAATTATTTTAGGTAGTCGTATCAAAAAAGATATTCACAAAAGCACAAAAAAATACGTTTGGGTGATTTTAATACTATCAGGCATATTTGGTTTTATAAATATTGCTATGGGTGGAAAAACGTCAATAATGTTTCTCCTGTTTGCTTACTCAATATATGCCCTCACTCAATTCAAACATGTCAAAATTTCAGATGAAAAACCAAAATATAAAATCACAGGTAAAAAATGGGTTTTACTTATGGTTGCTTTTGTTCTTATTTTTGGAGCAGGTTTAGTGATAGACTTAAATCAATATGGTTATTTTATTGACGAAGAAAATATAGCTTTGCCAGATACAGACAAAAATTCTGATAATTATGAGCAAATTGGAAATTTATATCGCAACAATAAGTATGGTTTTAGAATTAAATTTCCTGAAGGTTGGGAACAACAAGATGGTGATGGTCCACATGTATTAAGAAAAGCGTCAAAAGACGGACATTCTATAAATATCTTAGTTCAAGAATTGCCCAAAGAATACGCAAGTTTGATCGATGAAAACATGAATGTGAAAGATTTGTATTCTCTTGGAGAGTTTAAGAACACCGCATACGAGGGCATTACTGAAAAATTTAAGGAAGCAAAAGTGATTGATTATGGTGAAATAAATATTGATAATATTCCTGCCTATTGGATTTCTTACCAAACACCATATTCAACAATGGGAGTTAGCTTTGAAGGCATAATGATAAATTATCAAATCTTTCACAAAAATTATTTTTACACGATAACTATTGGCTCATCAAAGGACGAATTTCCTAGTGTAGAATCAACATTGAAACAATCGGTAAGCACTTTTGTTTTTGAAAAATAAATAAATTTGCCCCGATTTATCCCTCCCTTTGGTCGGGATTAAGAATGTATTATTACATCATATAACAGCGTATATCTGGTTACGGCTCTTGCAGAGCCTCCACCCATATCCGCCAAAGGCGGACATCAGATATACGCAAACGTTATGTGAAATCACTCCCTTCGGTCGTGTATTTCACATAATGTGGCGCGGATACCTCCGCTGTTCTACGATCTCACGCCCTCCGGTCGTGACATCGCATAACAGCGGATATCCGAAATTTCTCTACGCAAACCCTACGGGATTTGCTCCAAGAAACTCCGGATTATCCGCGCCACATTAGCTGAAATTCCCTTTTTATTTTTCGGGCTAGCGCCCGTAGCATACAAAAAACTTTTCAAATTTCTTTGACCCCTAATAACACTGGAAATTAATGAATTCAAAACAGAAAATCCCAGTTTGCTATTCTGTCCAAGAAGTTAGGAACTTCGTTGAAAGTCACAGAGAAGTAAACATTATTTTATACCTAGCCCATAAAGAAAAAGAGGCTTGGGAAAAATCAACAAGCCGTGTTTACTTTAATCAAATTTCTCAAAACTTAGTCTATCTTCCTGTCGATATTGCAAAGGGTGATCTTCGCGAACTTCGACAGATATATGAACTTGCAAAAAACACAGGCCACATTATCGCAATTAATCAAACACAGCCGCATAAGAGTAATCCCGTTGTTAAAGAGCTTTTCAGTGAATCTTCAGAGAAACTCGTCAACATCGATACGATCATCAAGGATCAATCAGCACAACTTAAAGCTTTTGATTTAAACGGTTCGTCATTCATAACATGGTTCTTGGAAGATGTGGGCGTTTTCGAAAACAAAGTTGTAATTCTTATTGGGGTGGGCGGAGTTGGCGAACCAATCTCTAAGGCAATTGCTCCTCACAAACCAAGCAAGATGTTTCTGATTGATCCGCAAGACAAAACAATATTGAAGACAGAACTTTCCGCTTACTGTTTTGTCGAATATTACCCCAACCTGGACAAGCTTATGTCGTCAAACTTGATGGAAAACTTAGTTTTAATTAATGCTGCTGGAAAAGAAGGCATAGAAAATAATTCCACAGTGCATCATTTTCTAAAAAGTCACGCCGCCGAAAACAATATATTTGTCGACTTAAGGCCCCATCTTCAAGTTGAAATTGTTGAACAGGCAAAAGCATTCGGATGGAGAGCCTTTACCGGTCATGGTATGAATGCAGTGAATGACTACACTTTGCTGAGTAAGGTCGCAGAGATAGCAAATATTACCATGCCTTCATTTGCACGTTTTAAAGAGCTGGTAGCAAAAGCCTCTTAAACAAAAGCAAGAAATTTTGAAAAGTTTTTTGTACGCGTCCCGCCCCGGCGGGACAAAATAAAAAGGGAACATCAGCTAACAGCGTATATCTGCCATCCTCCTACGCCTTCAGCTTCGGCGGACAGCAGATGATACGCAAACGTTAGCTGAAATATTCCTTTTCTTTTTTGGGCTATCGCCCAATTGTTTTAAAAAATTTTCAAATTTCTTTTTCTTTAATTATAGAGGGGAATAAGGTGTTTTCTCCGCTCCGCTACGAAAACGATTTATTTATAAGGGGAAAATATGGAGTTTCGCCTATCGGCGGAACGATTTTAAAAAAAATTGACCGAGAACCTTAAACACGATACAATACAACCAGTGTAACTATTACATTTTACCGGTATATGAAACCAAACATTTCAAACATAGGAAAAAATCTGAAAAAAATCCGTGCCAACAAGGGCATATCGCAAGATCGCCTATCGAAACTTGCCGATGTCGCACTCAATACCATTGTTACTTTGGAATCCGGAAATAACGGAAACCCGACAATCGAAACAATGACAAAAATCGCGCAAGCACTTGAAGTTGATATTAACGATTTAATGAAATAATCTATGGGAGCGAAAACTCAAAATAAAAATCGAGACATCACTTTCATTGACTTGTTCGCGGGAATAGGTGGATTTCATTTGGCGTTTCACAATGCGGGCGCGAAATGTGTTTTTGTGAGTGAATGGGACGAGGACGCACGCAAAACATACGAACATAATTTCAGTAAAATTCAGCCTGAACTTTTTGAAGTTGGCTTATTTGCAAAAGGTAAAAACTTATTCGCCGGAGATATTACCAAAGTGAATGAAAAAGAAATGCCGGACTTCGACATTTTAACCGGAGGCTTTCCGTGCCAGCCATTCTCACAAGCCGGATTTAGAAAAGGTTTTTCAGACACGCGTGGAACACTATTTCACGATATTGTGCGAATCATAAAAGAAAAAAAACCGGCGGCTTTCTTTTTAGAGAATGTACGCCACTTATTGAATCATGACGGCGGAAAAACTTTTGAAGTTATCAAAAAAACGATAACCAAAGATCTCGGTTATTCATTCCATTACAAAATCGTAAAAGCGTCCGATTTTGGACTTCCCCAACATCGCCCCCGCTTGTTCATGGTTGGATTCAGAGATCCGAATGTAAAATTTGAATTTCCAGAACCGATCAAGCTCGAAAAAACAATGTCCGACATTTGGGGCGCACCTTGCGATAAAAAAATCGGATATACGCTTCGTGTCGGCGGTCGTGGATCCAAAATCGATGACCGTCATAATTGGGATTCGTATGCCGTAAAAGGCAAAGTAAAACGGCTTTCACCGATTGAAGGGAAAAAAATGATGGGCTTCCCCGATGATTTCGCATTTCCGGTTTCCGACATGAAAGCGATGAAACAACTGGGTAATGCGGTTGCGGTTAGCGCGATTAACGCTGTCGCTCAACAAATTATAAAATCACTAAAAACTTATGATTACAGGAAATAAAGGAGAATGGAGCGAGTTTTATGCGTTTATAAAACTGCTCGTCGATAAAAAAATCATCGGAGCAGATCAAGATCTCGAAAAAATCGAGGCTATTTTCTTTCCCATTTTAAAAATAATTCGTGAAGAATCCGAGGGCAAGCTGGAATACGAATTGCAAACCGGAGAAAAAGTGAAAATTTTGCATAGTGACGGAAAAACGGCAATTGTTGACACTTCCGACCTAAAAACAAAAGTGGTGGAAATTTTCAATGAAATCAAAGAAAAATCACAAACCTTTTCTGTCCCACTTGCGGAAGATCTCTTTGGCCGTTTTGCGGTAAAAACTCTCAATGCGGGTAATTCGAGAAAAGAAGATCTTATTTTGAAAGTACACGATCACACAATCGGACGAGATCATGAAATCGGATTCAGTATCAAGTCAAAACTGGGTTCACCTGCAACACTACTCAATTCTTCCGGTGCGACCAATTTTACATACAAAATAGACGGACTGGCGAAAGGCGCAATCAAAAAAATAAACTCGATTGATACAAAGGCAAAAATTCGCGACCGACTCTTTGCTATTCGTGAAGCGGGCGGTTCGTTTGCTTTTTATGGCATTGATTCCGAAGTATTCGAGAAAAACTTGCGGAAGATAGACACGATTATGCCAGAAATAATGTCTGAAATACTTTTAGCTTACTTCTCCGACAAAGGATCAACTTTTCCGGAGTTGTTGCAATATTTACAAGACGAAGAAATGCAAATATTGAATTTCAAACTTTCAACCGAAGATTACGCTTATAAAATCAAG
>Ga0210057_1010366_pt1 | contig 10566 bp, 11 predicted proteins | sample CryGeyCG2114_010_2_FD_183968 | JGI IMG/M metagenome (GOLD analysis project Ga0210057, IMG submission 183968) | Groundwater microbial communities from aquifer - Crystal Geyser CG10_big_fil_rev_8/21/14_0.10 (SPAdes) (version 2) | ecosystem: Environmental > Aquatic > Deep subsurface > Groundwater ...
CATATGCGATCAACATAAGAACCTCAACGAAAAATAAGTTGCAACTAAGTATCGTGGGAGTAGGAAATGACGATGCATTTATGGACTTCCTGAAAAATTATACGTTTTCCAGCGGAAGGCTTATCACGATCGAAAGAATCGAATTGACCCCTCAGTTTGCGGGTTCCATGACCCTGAGCGTTAACTTTTACAACCAGAAGGTCGAAATCTCCTCTTCGGAAAAAGCAAAGTTTAACGAAGGAACGCTTGCAGAACTCAAAAGCATCAAAGATAAAATCACGTTTATCGTTAAGGAACCCGAAGAGGCAACGGAATCAGGGTACGCTACCAAGACAAATCCATTTTAGGATTTCTTTCTACTTTTAAGAAGCTTGTGAAGACCCTCAGAAATATGAGCTCCTTTTTCTTTCCAATAGGCGAAACGTTCCTCTTTAATCTCCAATGTAAAGGGATTTTTTCCCGGATGATATGAGCCGATCGCTTCAATATAGTTCCCATTTCTCTTTTTCCTTTTATCGATAGCAATAATGCGGTATATCGGGTGTCCTTTTTTTCCTAACCGAAAGAGTCTTAATGCAACAGCCATAGGTAGAATTGTATCATAGGGATTTCCGGTTTTCAAAGGCAACTTGAGCAGCTTTTTCCTCAGCGAGCTTCTTCGAAGAAGCGACTCCTTCTCCCATTTTTTTGCTTTTCAAGAATACCCCTATCCTGAATATCCTATCGTGCTCAGGTCCTTTTTGATCCAGGACCCGATAGGAGGGCAAAACTTTAAACTTTCTCTGAATATACTCCTGAAGGTTGCTTTTTGCTGAGAGATACGATTTTGCTTCAATGACCCCGTCAAGATTATTTGATTTGAATAGATACCGTACTACGAAATCATAGGCGGCCTCAAAGCTTTGATCTATGAAGATGCATCCAATCAGAGCTTCAAAACAATCCGCTAAAATATTCGTGTTAACTCGTCCCATACCCTGCTCTTCACCTTTTGACAGATAGATATAATCGCCGAGACGTAGGGTTCTTGCCGCAATCGCCAAGCTTTCGGTTTTGACAATGGATGATTTTATCTCGGTATAATCGCCCTCCTGAAAATCCGGATAATTTTTAAAAAGATACACCGAGGTGATTAGAGACAGTACGCTATCTCCTAGGAATTCCAATTTCTCGTTTGAGGGTAAATGGAACCGTTTGTGTTCATTCAAATAGGAACGGTGCACGAATACATTTTCAATCAGACTCTTATCTCTAAATTGGATATGGATAGTTTCTTCAAGTTTTTTTAGGTTGCCCGGCATAGTGTTGTTGATAAATTTTGCCCAATACGGCATTAATAAAAGCAAACGATCGTCCGCTTCCCATCTCTTTTGCAAGTTCAATGGCTTCGTTAATGATAACCTTTGGCGGTTCTTTTTTTTCAAATACCAGCTCATAGACCGCAAGCTGTAGAATCGCCAAATCAACCTTCGCAATCTTCTCTATAGGGAATTTCTGCGCATATTTTTTGATGTAGTCGTTGATTTGTGTCGCGTTTTCGATAATATCCCTTGTCTTAGCGACAGCAAGAGATGGCGGACTATCCTTAGCAAAGAAGGTATTGCGGTAAAGCTCTTGAATGATCTTTATTCTTTGATCGTGGCGAATGTCCATGGATATCATTTCCTGCAGTGCTTACAGGTTTTATGGGGTAATTTTGGTTTTTGGCAGTTTGTACAAGGAACAAGATTTTTGAATGTGATAGTCCTCGTGGACATTCTTTTACCTTTCCGTTGGGTTGAATGTTTTCTTTTCGGTAGTGGCGCCATACTGGTATTTACTGTATCACACGAAAACCAATTATGCAAGAGAAAAATATCTAAAAGAAGTTTAAAGTTAAAAGTGCAAAGTTGAAAGTTGCAGTTTAAAATTAAAAATTTTAAACTTTGAATTTTGAATTTTAAATTTGCTCAAAATACGGCGATTGGGTAGGCGTGTAACGTACGTGCCTGCTTCAATTTCCATAAAATTATAAGTTCATTAAAGTATTACTCAACAAAGACTTGACAATCGTTTGGCCAAAAGTGTTATACTGTATTGTATAATAACGTACTTGTTAAACACGCTGAAGTTTGGTATAATTTAGGTTGTTATAAGGCCTAGACATACACAACTATGAAAATTCCAACAGCCAAACTTAAAGCAATACTGCTTTATTTTTGCAATTATACAGACACTACTTTTTTAGGAAAAACAAAACTAATGAAACTGTTTTATTTCGCTGATTTTACTCACTTAAAACAGTTTGGCTCACCTATAACTTACGACACTTATGTCAAGCTGGAACATGGGCCAATTCCTTCAACAATAAAAAGCCTTGTGGACACAGCTTGTGAAAATATAGACGAGTCAATTTTATTTGATACTATAAAATGCGAAAGAGAAAAGGGATTTGGTATGTATCGTATTTTACCTGTAAGAAAATTTACGCAAAAAGATGCTGATCTTTTTTCAAAATCAGAATTAGAAATACTTGAAAAGGTATGTGTAAGATATGGAGACAAAAACACTGCTTTTATAGAAAAAGCTTCACATAGAGAAGCGTCATATAGAAAAACAGATATGCTAGAAGTGATACCATATACAATTGCCGCAGAGGATGAAGACTGCCTAGTAGAAAAAGAGGATATAGAATTGCTTATGAAAATAATGTTATGAAACTATCACTTACCTTTGGCGATATCTTCAAATACAAAGGTGAGATCTATGTATACCTCGCAGATGCTGAAAGTGGTAAATATGCCGCTAGGATTTTTCCAGCTGAATTGACAAAATGAGTAGAACAAAGAGCAGATTATCTAGCAAGGGTAGGTTCAAGAACACCCATGGAACAGTCGGTAACGTATCTGTATGTAATTTTAGAAACACCTGAGTATGCAGGAAGAGCTTGTTTTCATGGTGACGGTGCAAAAGAACATGATAATTTTGAACTTTACATAGATGACTTGAATCTGTCATTAAACGAGACCGATAAAAAGAAGCTGAAAGATGACATTATAAAAAGACCTTTGAATGGTGAATTGAAAAAAGAAATTAGTAAAATACAATTATGAAAACCCCTAGACAAAAAAGGAAGGCATTTATTATAAAAGTAAAAAAAATGAGAAAGACTGCGGATAAAAATTTCTTTGATAAAATACTTCAGAGGGCTATTTTCGCCTCACGCTAACTACTCTGTTTAAGACGAGAGCAAACATATCTTCTGACTTTCTGTTATTGTATCTGAACGTAAACTCATCAACGTAAGCTTGTAAATGTTTCTTTGATACGTGGTGATAAACTCCGTTAATTCCACGCTTCAAATGGCTCCATACGTTTTCAATGTTCTGTGTGTATGCGTCACCTTTTCTATACTGAAACTTCCCGTGATTTACGCTGTAATGACTATAACCGAGCTTTCGTAGTTGATGATAGCCTGCAAACTGGTCAGTAAAAACACGAGCTTTTGGATCAATGTGTTTCTCAATTTGTTCCCGTAGAGCCCACTTTCCAGTCGTTTCAATATGTTTTGCTCGCAGTTTTCCTCCCCGTTCAACCATTCCCATAACGACCTCTTTAGGTCTTTCCGTAAAATCAACTTTTATTCTGTTAAATCCTTTTCCACCTACAAAAGTCTCGTCAACCTCAACGTCACCTGAAAGCAAACCTTTCTCTTCATCAGTCATTAGTTTTCTTATCTGATGTCCCATTCTCCAAGCGGTTTTATAACTACAACCTAACATTCTTTGAAGTTCAAGAGCTGGAAGTCCGCCTCTGGTTTGAGTAATAAGGTAAATTGCATAAAACCAATCCAAAAGGTCGGTTGAAGACTTGTGAAATATAGTATTTGCCAAAGGACTTACCTGTGTTCCACAGTTTTGACAAGAATAAACCTTTTTACTTTTTATTTTGTAATGAGGGGTTATTTTCTTACATATCTTACATTTAACCCCATTTGAATAGATGATATTTTTGATTTCCTCTAAACAATCTTCATTAGTCTTATACTTTTTTAGAAAGTCAGAAAGGGTAAAAGTGTTTAACATAATAATAGTATAGCAGATTTCTACGTGATGTCAAGGGATAATTGCCCAAAATACCTCTTGACAAGCGGAAAAAAGATATCTATGATGAAAATAATATGAAAAACTCTAAGTTTGGGTTTACCCTTATTGAACTTTTGATCGTGATTGCTCTTCTTGGTGCATTAGCAGTAGGCCTTATGGCAGCTCTGGATCCGTTTGAGCAGCTGAAAAAAGGTGATGATACCGGGATAAGAAATACTGTTTCAGAAGTTCATGGAGCTGTTATTCGATATTATGCCATCAGAAGCCAGATGCCATGGGCACCTGCTTCCACAATATCCGTCAGTGATCTTTCCACGGGTTACACTGATGTAAATCTCTCCGCTATCATTGATTCCGGGGAGTTAAAAGCGGATTTTTCTACTCTCGCAAAGGGGCAACTCGGAAGAATCAAGCTTGCCGGTACAGACCAAACAGTAACAGTTTGCTTTAAACCCGCATCAAAGTCCTTTAGAACGGATCCGAATACCAAATTCCTCGAAAGCGATATGACGGAAGTCGCAGATAAAGATGCAGACTGCGGACCAGCATCTAGCCCCACCTTTGCATGTGTTTGGTGCGTGAAATAAAAAGAATCGTGTAGAATACAAGGATGTTGGTTTTATTAACTTCGATTATTCAGTTTTTTTTGTTTAGCTGGTTTCAATCTACCTATATTTTTTTGGGTGATAGTTCCGAATACAGTACGGTTGCTCATACGTGGAGTATAGCGCACCCCCCAGGATATCCTCTGTATAGCTTGTTGGTAAACACCGTAAGAACGGTGCTCTTTTTTGCTCCTCCCTACGTCCCTGCGAATCTCCTCTCTATCGTACCAACGATTCTTTCAACGGTTTTAATTTATGCTATCGTCCTTGAGATATCTAGGAATAAGTATCTTTCCCTATTTTCTGGTTTGTTCTTTTCCTTTCTTTTTCCCGTTTGGCTGTATGCGGAGGTTCCTGAGGTATTCGCACTCCATACTGCTCTTTCCCTTATGATCACCTTAGCGATACTTCGTCTTAAGAAAACCCGTAACAAAAATCTGTTTTTCGTTGCGTGTTTTTTTCTCGGAATGACGTTCGCCCACCACCATACGGTGGTTTTATTCCTACCCGGATGGTACATGATGATAAAAGATAGCGTTTCGATATTTAAGAAGAGAATAAGGAAAGGGTTGATATTTTTTCTCTTAGGATTTTCTTTTTTTATCTATGCCCCTATAGCAAGCTTTTTCAATCCTCCCATCGATTGGGAAAATGCAAAGACTCTTGATGGACTCATACGGTTAATCACCCGATCATCGTATGGCACATTCAAGGCATTTTCGACTTCACAACCCCATCTTATAAACCAAATTTTTAATTCCTTTTCTACCCTGATTTTCCTTATTCAGGATTTCCGGATCATTGGAATCGTTTTTATCCTTTTGGGATTGTTGAATTTATATAAAAAGAGCCGCTCTTTTTTCTATTTTGTAACGCTGGGCATTTTCTCGCATCTTTTCTTCTATTTTTACAGTAATTTTCCCCTTCAGGGTCCATTTATCGTAGCGACATTCGAACGGTTTCTGATTCCTCTTTATGCCATTCTCATATTCCCATTTGCTTTGGGTATCCAGTATGCATACGAGAAAGCAATGATTTTTTTTAATGTAAATATTGTAAACAAGCGGATAAAACAGTTTACCCACTTCCTTATGATCATTTTTTTTCTTGCTTATTTTGCTATCGTATTCTGGTCCAACTTTAAAAGTATTCGAAAACTAAAGAATATTACGGAATTTGAAACGTATGCAAAAAACGTTCTTGACACCCCTCCTAAAAACTCTATTCTTGCCATGAAATCGGACGTAGGATTTTTCACAACCGCATATTATTACTACGTTGAAAAGTACCGGACAGATCTGATATTCATTTTCCCTGATCTTTTCGCCCGGCCATACTACATTGAGAAACTGAAAAAAAACTACCCTCAGTTATTTTTTCCCTCCACATCATCCCAACAGTTATTCTTGAAAGAATTCCTGGAAAAAAACAACGAAAACTATAAGATCTTTTTCGAAAGCCAGGCACCTAGCGGTTCTTGGTTACCCTACGGTCTTCTTTGGAAATATTACCCAACTGAGGAAAAAGCAGTCGAAGATATAGAAAACATTGTCGCGATAAACCGCACGTTATGGAAGCATACCTATGGATTTCCTCACACTTTTATGTCTGATGGCAAAATCCTCCATTTGGAGAGCATCCGTCAAACGTATGGAAGTGCTCTCGAACTCTATTGCGCGTTCCTTAAGAAAAACGGATACGACGCACAGGCGCTAGGTTACCTCAACTTTATCTCAGATACGCTTAAACTGGAATCTCCTTACATGGATAAACTGCGACTAGAAATCTATACAGCGCAAAAAACATGCAATCTGGGATTGCCCCTTGTTAAGAAATATCTCAAGAGGAAAACTCTTTTGGATAGCAGTGAGCTTGCCGCAATTCTCAAGTACTACTATTTCTGCGATCAGGAAAATAAAAACGTTTACGATCTTTTGGAGATATACAATGAAAAGAAAAATATGGAGCGTCTCCCGTTGAAGAAATTCTAATTCCTCTTCCTAAAAAGAAAGGCAATAAAACCTACAATCGTTACCAAACTCACAACGAGACCGTAATAAAAAGATACCGGTTTATAAACATATTCGACCCTATGGGTTCCTCGAGGAAGAAATGTCCCCCTGAATAGAATATTGGCATGAAATATGGAAGTTTTCTTCCCGTCGATATACAGTTCCCACCCGGGATAAAAGGTATCCGCTAGTACAAGAATGCTCTCGTCACTAGTCTTCGTTTTTATACGCAGATACTCATTCTCATCAACCTCCGTAAAGTATGAGGCATCCAACTGACCCGTCGTACCAATGGTTTTTATTGCCCCTTTGGAATCTTCTTCGATAAAGACCGTGTCTTTGACATCCTGGTCCTCTGAAGTTGTTTCTTGAAAATCTTTAAATGTAGATATCCTCATGTACTTTGTGTAGAACTGAACACGGTTCTTTTTACCTTTCACCTCATAAATAAAATAGTTTAGTTTGGGAAGAAAAGAGGGTATTTTTTCTTTTAGGCGAAGATAGGTATCAGTATCCTTTAATGCATAAGGCGAGAGAATCGTGTCCACCGCCGCATAGTAAAGTAAATTTTTTGCGGATTCTGACAACGGAGTTTCATACGTTTCCAGTCTCTCAGGATAATTTACATTGGATTCCACCAGGAAAAGGTATAGCTTATGTCGAAAAAGGTTGAATGCGGATGTGGATTCATTCACGTGGGATATCCCGTAGAACAGATTGTAATCAAGAGGGAGTCCGTTTTTTATTATCTCAGAGTAGACGGGAATGTTTCTCAGGATACCCTTGACGTATAGGATGTTCGGGAGCACCTCGGAAAAATAAAACGGATTCAGAATCCTCTTCGACTCGGATTCTTTGAGATATCGTATGGTTTTCCCTTGTGAAAAAAACCCTTTTTCATCCTGAAATGTATGGAACGTATACATGAGTAACATGTTGAGGACAAAGTTTATGAGGGTTACCAGAATTAAGCCAAAACGCAACACCTGGTTCTTTTTTTTATATAGTTCTTCAAACACAAACGATGAGAATAAAACACAAAGGAACACAACAAATAAAACAAACCGTCCGCTCACTCTGAAAAAAGAAAGCGGGGGCATATAGAATAATAAGTAAAGTGGCGAATTCGCTCCAAAAGACAGGAGGATGAAAAAGAAAAGAAGTAGTAAAAAAATATATCGGTACCGGGCCCGTTTGAATATCCGACTCCTCAGAGTTGGAATTGCCAGCAGGAAGAGAAATAGGAATGGGGGGATCCCATAATAATAATTCCCGTCCCAAGGCGGGGTATAATCGAATAAGGAGTTCCTCACCAAAGAGGGAGAGTAGAATAAGAAGGGATAGAAGAAAGTCAGTAGACTGCTCAAACTGAGATTGGACGAGACAGATCGTGAGGTTAGGGGAATGGCCTCGCGATTCGATGCCGCATAAAATTCATACGTGGGGAAAAGCTGCACTGCGGAAAGCAAAAAAATAACACCATAGGATGCAACGAGGTATATACCTTTTGAAAAAATTCTCTTCCTTTTAGCCGGATCCCGCTCAAAACGCCAAAAAAGAACCACATAGGACACGATGAATAAGTGAGTATAGCAGGAATATTGAATATGACCTGCTGTTAACTGCAAAAAAGAAACAAAAATAAAGAAAACCAAATAATTATTTCGTGATTCGGATTCCTGCAAATACCGGAGAACCAACGCAAACAGTATCGGGAAAAAAACAAAACTCGCCATGTGGGAAAAATGGATGATGTTCGTAATGATGAAAAAAGAATAGGCATAAACTGTAGAGAAGAACATGGAAGTCATCTTTTGAAGTCCGAGAGTTCTAGCGAGGTAATAGGAAGAGGTTAAGAGAATAAGGAAATAGAGGTAAATTTGGAAATTGATCGATGTGACGAATGGAAGAAAACGAATGGTAAGGTAATTGATCGGATTCAAGAATCCCGATTCCTGTTGAGCGTATAGGGGGTACCCTGCTCCGATATCTTTACTCCAAAATGGAACCACGATGCCTTTCCGATACGATTCTTTTAAAAAAAATTTTACCGGATAGTGAAAGATCGTCTCATCTCCTCCTCCGTATTCGGGGGTAACGATGAGTTTCAGGTTGGGAAAAAAAAGGGGGGCAAAAAAGATCCCGTTCAGGATGATGAGCATTATGATAGGCCATCCCTTTTTTAAAAACGATTTGAACATACGGTTAAGTGTCATGGGTATTATAATGAAAACCTATCCATATTGGAATATTTTTTATAATATGATACTGTATTAGTATATGAGAGTACTTCGTAATAGAGTATTATCAGAACTTTCTTTTACGCTCCTTGAACTATTGGTTGTGATTGCCATTCTTGGAGTGCTTGCGGCAATGATCTCGGGTAATTTTGTCACCTCAATGGTAAAGGGAAGGGATGCGAAAAGAAAATCTGATCTAGAGCATATTCAGAAAGCTCTGGAAATGTATTATGAAGACAATCGGCAATACCCCCCAAGCATAGCGGCCGGAGGAGTTTTGACAGGAGCGGGCGGAAAAATATACATGCAGATTATCCCTCCCGACCCTACTTCTTCTTTTGATTATGAATATGTTGTCTCCGGTGATAGATCATCGTATCAGTTGTATTCATGCATTGAGAATGCGAATGATGCGGGAAGTGGAGTCGATCAAGACGGTTATACGGGAACGTCCTGCTGTAATGGATCACCGTGTAAGTATGGTATTTCGAGCACGAACACTACTCCATAACTCACGGTTTGCTTTCCAGCCTATTCAGTTGATCTTTTATTTCTTCGTCATTCTTATCAATTATGTTAAGGATATATCGGTATATACGTATGGCTGCATCTTGTTGACCATACTTTTCGTAAAGCTGCGCCTTAAGAAAATAGGCATCCCGGTAGTCAGGTTTAAGAACCGTAGCATGTTCGATTTCATTCATTGAAGCTTTTTCTAATACCTCGCGTTTTTTTGCGTCTTTCACTTCATCAAAAAGCAAGGAATAAAAAACCGAGAGACTGTAGGGGATTTTTGGGTCTGTAGGTGAGAATTTTCCCGCAGTTTTTATCGCAGCTATCGCTTCCTCAAGATTTTTGGTATCTAAATCCGACTGGTAGTACAGGTAGTAATTTTTAGCCTTTGTCTTCCAGTAAAGTACATTCGACGACGAAGCGCGTATGCTTTTAAGATTGTAGTATTTGGAAAGTTCTATTAACTTTTTAGCAAGATCCATCTTTTTTTCATACGAAGCGAGAAACGCTAAGTTTGCCAAGTTATGCGATAATTTGTCTTCATACACGTGCTCGTATCGGTATTTCAGAGCCATATTTAAAATTGTCGAGGCGTTTTGATAGTCTCCTGATTTCGCAAGCGTTTCCGACTCGGCAAATTGGATATCCGCTAGCACATAGAACACTAGGCTTAGAATGATAAAACCGAATGTGGACATCGTCAACAGGACCATGATGAGTTTTTTCCCTTTTTCTTTAAGATTGTCTCCCTGTGTTTCCAACGGTGGGGAAGAGGGGGGCTGGGAAAATTGGTCACTGGTCAGAAGGAAGAATCCCGGAATGAGATAGAAAAATAGGTTTATCGTTGTTGTTGAGAATCCGAAAAAGTTGGTGATCAGGATGGAGAGATATGATAAAAGAAGCGAGAGGAAAAAGAGTTTTTTCGTCTGACTTTCTTCTTTTGACCGTATCCTACATATTCCATATCCTACAACTGTTACGATAACTAGGCAATAGGATAGCAGCCCCACATACCCTGTGGTAGCGAAATAGTTAAGAAATTCGTTATGAGCCTTGTTATATAGATAGTCCCATTCTGATGTAAGATTGTGTTCGCTTGGTCTCACGAAGT
>Ga0210057_1010368_pt1 | contig 10561 bp, 8 predicted proteins | sample CryGeyCG2114_010_2_FD_183968 | JGI IMG/M metagenome (GOLD analysis project Ga0210057, IMG submission 183968) | Groundwater microbial communities from aquifer - Crystal Geyser CG10_big_fil_rev_8/21/14_0.10 (SPAdes) (version 2) | ecosystem: Environmental > Aquatic > Deep subsurface > Groundwater ...
CAAAAGCGATTCTTTATTGGAATGCTTCAATACAAAAATCAACCCTCCGATAATTAAAGCTATTGCCACAATTATTACGACTAAGGGAATTTTAGGTTTTTCCATGATTTCTCTTAGATTGTATCACAAAATAAGAGTCAAGAGTAGTGTGGATAACTTTAACCCCGTTAGAAGTTTGACAGAAGCCCTTCTATTTAAAATGGCCAGAGCCGCAAAGGCGGCTTCGCCTTAGATCCTTCTATCACAATTGTCTAATTATGAACTTCTAACGGGGTTAAATTGCTTTACTAATATAATATTCGACCGGCGCGCAATCATCAGTTAGAATCGGCATGTCCAAATCAACCTCCTTTTTCCATACATGCTGCAAATATTCGTTTATTTTTGGATCGTCACTGTTGAAAGCCGGGTTAATTTCAGATTTTAAGGCCACTAAAATTATATTTTGCAATTTTTCCCCATCATTTGGCGCTGTTATGGGGAATAAATAGACTTGCGGAAATACATTTTTATATGTCGCATATTCTGCCCTGAGAAATTGCCCGTTTTTTCCCTCTAAAGAAGAAACAATATTCAGGATAACAAGGCCATCGTTATTTAAAATATTGTATGCTTTTTGTACGGCCTCTTCGGTGGTTAGTTGATAGGGTAAAGAATAGCGGGAAGTAAAAGCATCGCCAAAAATTACATCATATTTTTTTTGCGTTGTATTCAGATATACCCTGCCGTCTTCGTGATAAATATTTAATCTCGGGTTTTCTTTTAAATTAAAATATTTTTTAGCAAGTTCGGTAACCATTGGGTCAATTTCAACCACATCGATTGCGGATTCCGGATACTTGAGTAAATAATCTTTCGGATATGAATATCCCGCTCCGCCAAACATTAAGGCTTTTTTAAAATTCGGATTAAAGTGTTTTACCAGATGATAATATTTTGCGTAATCATTAACCAATTCGTCGCTATCCAGAAACATTGAAGAATGGGGTTCGTTGTTTATGCCCATTATTTTTACTAATTTATTTGTCTTGATATCTTCGTAGTTATAAATCCAAACACGATTATATGCGGTATCAATATCTATAAATCCATTTTTTTCATTAATAAAATTAAGTCGGTTAATCGTCGTCCAAACCAACAAAAAAATTATTAAAACGAGTAATTTAGTTTTTGCAAGTTGTTTTGTAGAGAGAGTTATAGAAACAATAATTAATGTCATTGATAATACAATCAATAATTTATTTGTTCCGAATTGCGGAATTAAATAAAATCCTGCTAAAAATGTCCCCACGATACTCCCGGCAGTAGATATTGCATAAAGATTTCCCACTGTTGAGCCGGACTTATTTAGACTTTTTATTTTTAATTTTGCGGCATAAGGAGAAACCATTCCCAATAGCGCGCTAGCCGGCAAAAATATAATTAAGGACGCAAAAACCGAACTTATTTTAATGTCTGCGAAATTGGCTTGTAAAAAAGTAAGGAGGGGATCTTTGATTAAAATTGTTAACCCTATAAAAATTGATGATAAAAAAATAATTAAAGACAAATTGTTAAAACTGGGCTTTTTGTCCGCAATTTTTCCGCCAAAATAGTAACCAAGACTTAGACTTCCTAGAATAATGCCTATTAAACTGCTCCAAACGAAAATCGATGTGCCGAAATATGGTCCAAGTATCCTTGAGCCGACAAGCTCAAATATCATGACAACTGCACCGCATATGAAAACCGCTATTTCCAGTATGTATTTATAAGTTTTCATTATAAAGTCTAAGCCAGTCATTAATAGTTAAATTTTCAGCTCTAATTTTTGGATTGAGTCCTATTTTTTTTAATATTTTTTCTATTTTTCTTGCTCCGAGCGAAGTCGAGGAGAGATTATTTTTCAGCATTTTTCTTTTTGAAGAAAATCCGGATTTGACGAGTTGGAAGAATTTTTCTGTATTGATTTTTGGGATTGGTTTTGGAATTATTTTTATTATCGCCGAATCTACTTTTGGTTGGGGCCAGAAGGAATTTCTGGAAACATAATTGATGATTTCTGGGCGAGCATAGAATTGAACCGCAACAGCTAAGATATTCATACGGGGTGGTTTGGCGCAAATTCTTTGGGCAACTTCTTTTTGGACCATTAAAATCATGTAACGAGGTCGGGTAATGTTACATTCAAGGAATTTGCGGATGACTGGGGAAGTAATATAATATGGCAGATTCGCAATTAGGGTATAGGGTATAGGGTTTAGGGTATAGGGATCGAATTTCAGAATGTCCTGATTAACAATTTCTACATTTCTAACATTTCTAACATCAAGCATTTCAAATAAAATATCGCACATTCTCTTGTCTTTTTCTACCGCAATAACTTTTTTAACCAGTCTTGCTAATTCCAAAGTCAAAATTCCTAATCCCGGACCGATTTCCAAAACAATATCATCTGGTTTTAATTCGGCTGCTTCAATAATTTTTTTTAAAACATTTTTGTCTATCAAAAAATTCTGGCCAAGCCTTTTCGATGGTTTAATACTGTATTTCTTTAATATCTTCTTCATATTTTTTAAATTCTATTAAATTTTCCGGAATATCTGACAGGAAGCGGGATGGCGGATTCGCCTGGGTTGAGCCATAAAGGGTTCTTTTCAGGGTAAAAGTTAAGTAGAGACGTTCTTTTGCCCTAGTAATTCCAACGTAGCATAGACGCCTCTCTTCTTCCAATCGTATTGGTTCAAGCAGGCTTCGACTGTGAGGAAAAATTCCTTCTTCGCAGCCAGTGATAAAAACTATTGGAAATTCCAGTCCTTTTGCCGCATGAAGGGTCATTAAATTAACTAAGTTTTTTTCAGTTTCCACTTCATCGTTTTCAGAAAATAAGGCAGTTTTTTCCAAAAATGTTTTTAAATCATTATATTGTTTAATCACCGTAAATAATTCCAAGATGTTTTGCCAGCGCATTTCGTATTCTTTATTATATTTTCTTTCCAAATAATTTTTATAATTTGTTTTTTTGAGAATAAGTTCTAAAATTTCATGGGGAGCCCTGCTTTTTAAGGAGATTTTCGGGAGCGGAGCAATTTTTTTTATTCTTTCGAGGCTAATTAAGTCATTGGGATGCAACATCAGCCTTAAATAAGCCAGAATATCTTTAATTTCTTTGCGATGATAAAACTTTATTGTACCAATAATTTTGTAAGGGAGATTGTGTCGAATCATTGCTTCTTCCAGGGCTCTTGATTGGGCGTTTGTTCGATAAAGAATAATAAAATCTTTTAATCCTAATCCCCTTTTTTGAAGCTCCCTGATTTCTTGAATGATAAATTCCGCTTCCGCCGCTTCGTTCAGGGTTTCGGCGATAACAATTGTTTCGCCTTTTTGGTTTTCTGTCCATAATTCTTTTTCTTTCTGGTAAATATTTTTGGCAATAACTTTATGGGCAGTATCCAAAATATTCTGGGTAGAGCGGTAATTTTGGTCCAAGATTATTACTTTTGCCTGGGGATAGTCTCTTTCAAAATTGAGGATATTTCTAAAGTCTGCTCCGCGAAAGCCATAAATTGAATTGTGAACAACAATGTTCTCAGCGATGTAATTATGGACATATTTAACGTTGATATCATAGACGTACCCTTTATAATTTTCATGTTCTACTTTCGTAATTTTATCTTCAATAATTTTATCACCTTTTTTTATTGGAATAATCATTGATTGGTGCGTATGGCTGGCTGGCTGGAAAGAAAACTTTTTACCTTTAGTAAGAAGAGCAGACTTATTGATTTCTAGGGTGTTATCAGCAGATTGTATTTTGCGAGCAATTTGTTCCGCTTCGCCGTAGTCGAGACGAGCGATTTCTGTGCGCCAATCGTTTATTCTTCTTCCTTTGCGGATTGAAAATCCAAGTTTTTTAACTTTTTCTTTAAGTTTTTTATCGCCCGTGTAAACGCATACGCGACTTAATCCCCAGGGGCTTTTTAATGTCTTTCTATTATCGCTGAACATTGTTAATCTTACTCGCAATTTTTTAAATAGAGGATTTTTACTAGTTGTTCCCTGGGGAAGATAGTGGGGGAATTTTTCATTAAGCAATAGATCACCCATCAATCTACTGGCTCTTTTTTTAGTGTCTATTGCTCGATAAATTCGATTTATTTGCGATTGAGTTAAAACCATTTTCCGCGTCGCAGTAAAGAAAACTGTAGTTGGAAGTCCGTATTTAAAGGCATAGAAATTTTCCCAATAAGTCGCTTCAGACTTAGAAGGGCAAATTCTTAACACCCACATTTTATCAGCTTTTTCTTGGGCGCATCTTATCCTAAGTCCTATTTGTTTTGTTTCTAAACGAGGCGTTCGGGATCCTTTTGCAATTCCTATCCTATAGCCTTTATCTCTGCGGAACATTAAGTAGACAAAATAGCTTTTAGGATTGAGTGGGAGACGGAGAAAAAGCATATGATTTGGAGTTAGGCGGAGGATTTTTCCTGTTTTTGTTACGATTTTGATAAGTGGCCCCTCGTAATATCGTTTATAAATTTTTTCTGCACTGCTATTATAAATTCCTCCCCGTCCGCCAGCAGAATTAAGAATTATTTCCCCCTTAATATGAGCTATCGGAAGAGGGCCCTTAGATGTGCTAATTTTTGTATCTGGGGGAAGACATTGGGCATCATCTCCGACCACGCAGACATTTTCATATTTTTTCGCCAGCAAGTTTATTAAGACGTATTGTGCGGCATTGGTGTCCTGATATTCGTCAACCAAAATATATCTGAATTTTTCCTGATATTTTTTCAGTATTTTTGGAAATTTGGAAAAAAGTTCCACCAAGAGCATTATCAAATCGTCAAAATCTAAGGCATTAATCTTTTTAAGATAGTTTTGGTAGCCCTCATAAACTTTAGCTATGGTTTCTTCAAAATAATTTTCAGCTTGCCCCGAGCTTGTCGAGGGGCCGATTAGTTCATTTTTAAGAGCAGATATTTTAGCGGCGATAATTCCAGGCTTGAATTGCTCTTTGTCTATTTGGAGTTCCTGACTTATTTTTTTGATTAAAGACAGCTGGTCTTGCTCGTCATAAATAATAAAATTGCTTTTATAACCGAGATTTTTAATTTCTTGCTTAAGAATCCTGAGGCAAAAGGCATGAAAGGTGCCGATAAATGGCATTTTGACCTTATTCTGGAGAAGATTTGCGACTCTTTGCCGCATTTCATCGGCGGCTTTATTAGTAAAGGTTACAGCCAGAATATTCTCCGGATTAATGCCGCATTGAATAAGGTGAGCTATTCTGTGAGTTAGAACCCGGGTCTTGCCTGAGCCCGGTCCGGCTAAAATTAGAAGAGGGCCGGCAGTTGTTTCTACGGCTTCTTTTTGTCGTGGATTGAGGTTTTTTAAGATGTCCATCATTAAAATTATAGCACACTGCTGGTGGGGATAAAACCCTTGACAAGGACGAAAGAGCCTGCTAAACTGAACAATAGACTTACTGATAGATATTAGAGCGTTGTAATTAACCCGTTAAGCGATAGGAACTTATTAGTAAGATTATTAAAACTCCCTTTTTAGCCAAGGAAGTCCGGGAAGAGGGAGACATAAGACAAAATTTATTAAAACTGCTCGGCATTCTGGCCCTTTGCGGAATAGCAGCAGTTATTTTATTTGTCTCATTTCCTGATACAACGCTGGGATCCACGGGGGACGCTCTTGATATAGAAACGCGGCTAATTGAGAAAGGATCTTTTGTTTATAGTTCGGCTTATCAGTCTTTGGCGCAAGCAGATGATTTTGATGAGGGTTTTGGCGGCGAAGATGAGTTTGGGGTCAGTATAGTTATTCAGGACAATGCATTTTTGGCTCCTGCTAATCTTTATGGCCTTGCCAATGTCGCTGGAATTTTTGATAAAAGTAGGGGCAGTGTTATTACTTATGAAGTTCAGTCCGGCGATACTCCTTCTTACATTGCTGCTTCGTTCGGGATTTCCACCAACACCTTGCTTTGGACCAATAATTTGAATTATTGGAGCACAATTAAACCGGGGCAGAAGTTAGTGATTTTACCTGTTTCCGGGGTGCTCCACGAGATAAAAAAGGGAGAAAACCTGGCTACAATCGTTAAGAACTATAAAGGAAACCTTGATGAGACAATTGCCTATAATGGCCTGCCGGCTGACGGTACTATTTCTACTGGCCAGAAGATAATTATTCCCGGAGGAAGCAAATCTATTGCTTCTCAGCCCACGTATGCTTCAAGTCGTCCCAAGACAAGCTTCACAGGACCTTATTCTGGCATAAGTCATAAATTCCCCTGGGGCCAGTGTACCTGGTATATTGCCCAGAAGCGTTATATTCCCTGGGCTGGCAATGCCAAAGATTGGCTGAATAATGCCAGAAAATATGGATTTCAGACTGGTTCCGAGCCTGTGCCCGGGGCAATTGTAGCGATTAATGAAAGCAAGTATGGTCATGTTGCCTATGTTGAGGCAGTCCAGGGAGATTCCATAATCATTTCTGAAATGCATCTGGGCCAAGGCATCCTAAAAACGAGAACTCTCAAAATAGGCAACCGCCTGATTAAAGGATACATTTATTAAATTCCTAATTCCTAATTTCTAATTTCTAATACCCCGTTTTGGGGATTTTTTTTTGCCTTTTTTGACAAGTTATAATATACTAAAATATACTAAAGAGAGGAGAGTTCTTTGAAAACTAAATTATTTTTTCTTTTATTTATTTTTCTATTTTCCACAAGTTGTTTGTTCAAAAAGCCGGAATTAACCCCGCCCGCAAGTCAGGAAGACGCTGTTCAGAAGAAGATTCAAGAGCTTGAAGAGGAAATTGGGCGATTGTCCGAGAATACAGAAAATCTTAAGAAATTTATTGATTTATTGAAAGCAAATCAAGATAAGTTTTCCGATAAGTTTCCCGAAAGCAAGTTGCCTATTTTTATCCCGGAGCATATTGATTTTTGCGGAGAAGAAGTGCCCTTAAATAGATTTCGAGTCAGAGAACGGTTGGAGCAGGCCCTGATTAATGAAATGAATCGTTCGGCAATGTGCCTGGTTTTTCTGAGGTCTGGCCGCTGGCTTCCTTTGATTGAACAGAAAATAAAAGAGATGAATTTGCCGGAAGATTTAAAATATATAGCCGTGATTGAAAGCGATCTTGATCCAGAAGCATATTCTTATGCCGGAGCAGCTGGTCTTTGGCAGTTTATAAGAAGCACTGGCAAGCGCTATCTCAAGATCGATTCCTACGTTGATGAACGTTTAGACCCGGAAAAGTCCACCGAAGCTGCCTTAAAGCATCTTGCAGAACTTTATTCTGAGCTTGGCGATTGGCCGTCAGCATTGGCTGGTTATAACATGCACAAAGACAGATACAAAAATGCCAGAACAAAAGAGCGAGCCCAGGATTTTTATGCTGTTCGGGATATTCCCAATGAATCTTTACAATATCCTTTCCGAGCCATTGCGGTTAAATTAATAATGGAGCATCCCGATAAATACGGTTTTCCGCTTCTTGAAGAGATAAATCAGATTAAATATCAGCCCTATCCTGCTGAGGCAACGATAATCAGCGTTAATTACCAGACTGAGAAAATTGTTGATATAGCGAAGCGCTTAGGCATGAGTTATCAGGAATTTAGAGCTTTTAACTCCCATATTTTAATCAAAAAAAATAACTACGGCGAGGTAGTCCGAGCTTATCTTCCAAAAGGGAAATATAAAATATACATAAAAAAGACCCAATAAAAGACCCATAAGGGTCTTTTTAATTTCTAATATCTAATTTCTAATTCCTAATGAAATTTTTAATGCTAAAATTTCTAATTTCTAAACTACTTTTTATTGATTCGAGATTTTTTGACGATCGCAGTGAATATTAGATTCAATTCATTGGCTTCTTGCCATAATTTTTTTGCTTCGTCTTTTAATTCTGGCGTTGCTTTTGCAATCATTCTGAGCCAATGTTTTGTTTCTCTAGATTCTTTCTTGCAAATACCCAGCTTATGCTCAAAATCTTTTCTGGTTTCAGCGCAATCTGCCTCGCAGTAGTTAGCTCCTATACTTGTTCCAGCTTTAATTAGTTGGATAATTATAGGCTGAGTAATTTCATGCTTGGAAATTTTCTTGGCAAATTCTATAATATCTTCACCAAATTTAGCCGTTCTCTCTTCTAAATCGTAAATTTTTTCTTTTTTGTCATTTGACATTTAGATTTTTATTAGAAATTAGTAATTAGAAATTAGGAATTTGTTAGTATTCTTCTTCTTTTTGCCGGTATTGCAGTGCTTCGGCTATGTTGTCTTTAAAAATATTCTTTTCATTATTTAAATCAGCAATGGTTCGGGCTAATTTTAAGATGCGGTGATAACCCCGGGCCGACAAATTCATTTTATCAACCGCGTTTCTCAATAAACTTTCTCCTGCATGGTCAATCTGGCAGTATTTTTTAATCTCCAGTATGGTCATTTCGCTGTTGGTTCTGGCTTGCCCCGAGCCTGTCGAGGGGAAACGTTCCCATTGTATCTCCCTCGCTTGCTCAACCCGATTTCTGATTGAGGCGCTGTCTTCAGCTACTTTTTCCGAGGCCAATTTTTCATACTTCAATTGAGGGACTTCAACATGAAGATCAATTCGGTCTAAGAGAGGGCCGGAGACTTTTCTTTGGTATCTTCTGATTTGGTTAGCTGAACAGGCGCAGGCTTTAGTAGGATGATTGGCAAAGCCACAGGGGCAGGGATTCATTGCGGCAATTAGCATAAATTTGGCAGGATAGGTGAAAGTGCCTTTGGCTCGGGAGATGGTTACCACGCCGTCTTCCAGCGGCTGGCGTAAACTCTCTAAAAGATCGCGGTGAAATTCGGGAAATTCATCCAGAAATAAAACCCCCCGGTGGGTTAAACTTATCTCGCCGGGCTTGGAAAATGTTCCGCCGCCGATTAAACTGATTTCAGAAGCAGTGTGATGAGGTGCCCCAAATGGCCTTTGGCTGATTATCGGTGTTTTTGGGCTTAATCTACCGGCTACAGAATGAATTTTGGTTACTTCCAATATCTCATCTCTGGTCATTTTCGGAAGAATCGAGGGTATTGCTTTGGCTAAAAGGCTTTTTCCCGAGCCGGGCGGGCCGCTCATAAGCAGATTATGGGCGCCGCTGGCAGCGATTTCAATTGCTCTTTTGGCATTTTCTTGGCCTTTGATATAAGCCATATCAATCTGCCAGCTGGCGTACTTTTCTGTAATTTCTTCTATTTTGGTTGGCAATTGGGGTTCAATTATAATCCTATTCTCTAAATGCGCAATTATTTGGGAAAGCGATTCTACTGGAATTATTTCTATTCCTTCTACCAACGCAGCTTCCTTGGCATTGTTTTTTGGAACGAACAAAGTCTTTATTTTCTCTCGTTGAGCCAGAAGGGCAATGGAGAGAATCCCGCTTATTGATCTGACTTTTCCGTCTAAAGCCAGTTCGCCGACGAATAATTTGTTTTCTGGGTCAAAATGTATTTGTTTTGAAGCCAGGAGATAGCCCAGGGCAATGGGTAAATCGTAAGCCGGTCCTTCTTTTTTGATATCAGCTGGAGCTAAATTGATTATCAGGCGCTGATTCTTTTTTCTGGGCGGCTCTGCCCCGCTATTTTTAATTGCCGCTGAAACCCGTTCTTTTGCTTCCTCAATGGATTTGTCGGCCAGCCCCACTATATTAAAAATGTGGAGGCCGGGCGTCAAATCAACCTCCACTTCGATTATTTGGGCATCAAGGCCCATTATTGCTGCCGATAAAATTCTTGTCATCAATATGATGCTAATCTACAAATGATATGCTAATCTACAAATTACGAATATTAGCAATTAGTAGATTGGCATTAAATTCGCATATTGGCATCATGTTGTGCACTTAGTGCACGTCTTTGCTTCTGGTTCGGCTTTTAACCTTTTTATTGTAATCTTTTTCCCGCAATTTTGGCAAGTGCCGTAGGTATTTTTTCGAATTTTTTCTAAAGCAGCGTTAATTTTTTGCAGTTTAGCTTCCAAAGCATATTCTACTGGCAGATCTGCTCCATATTCTTCAATTTGGTCTTCTTCCTGGCTCAGATCAGCTGTTTTAATGCCAAAATCAGGAAATTTAGTCTTCCAGTTTCCTTTGATATGAGGATCTTTTTTGGCAAAACTTTCAAGCTCTTTTTCCAGCCCGATTTTTTCCTGTTCTAATTTTTGTTTTTGTTCCTCGAGGAACTTTTTAGACGGCATTAAATTAAATTTATCACAAAAATGTGGAAAAGGCAATTGATGCTTTTATCAGTCTTGGATTTTTGGGTTTTTCTATGTTTTTGGCTTTATATAGCTAAAAAATTTTGCATTAAATCTTAAAAAGACTGAGAATTCCACCTTTTAATCAATCTTTTTCAACAACTTATCCCCAGCCCGTTAGAAGTATTGATATAATAATTATTTATAATTCAGGCCGGTCAATTTTTATTGTTCTTTCTTTTTCTAAAAATTTAATCCCTCCTCGTTCGTTTATATGCGAGATTGATACAAATTTACCAAATTTTGGACCACTGTGCCAT
>Ga0210057_1010371_pt1 | contig 10559 bp, 8 predicted proteins | sample CryGeyCG2114_010_2_FD_183968 | JGI IMG/M metagenome (GOLD analysis project Ga0210057, IMG submission 183968) | Groundwater microbial communities from aquifer - Crystal Geyser CG10_big_fil_rev_8/21/14_0.10 (SPAdes) (version 2) | ecosystem: Environmental > Aquatic > Deep subsurface > Groundwater ...
TATAATTAGGTCAATTAGAGTAATTAGAAATTGTTATGCATTCATCATTCCCCAAGGGCACGACAATCCACATTATCTTCAAAGACGGCTCGACGACGGAGGGTAAATTTGCTGATCATAAAAGCGGTAAAGTCTTACTCGAAGATGGTCGAGTGATCGAGCTTGAAAAAGTGCGGGCGATGTCGCAGAGGAGATTGAAAGGCGAGGATAAAGCGGGAAGCGACAAAAAGAAAATTATATTTCGAAATTAAATCGTGTCTTGAACAAAAACATTATCCTTTTGATATGCGATCGTATAGTAAAAGGATAATATTTTTAAATATACAATATTTCCCTATCAAAAAAACATCACTTTCGTGATGCATTTTTTTGGGCTTGATATCCGTAGCTCGATGGAGCGAAGGTCGGTAGACTGGGGTGTAAAAACACGGAACATCTTTTTCGAAATTATCCTATCGTGGGAACCGATATTAAAACAGATTGACCAACACAAACCTACTTGACCGCGTAATTATTTGCAGCAAATTTGTACTGACCGATAAAAATTTTTTTAAAAGGTACGACTGAATTGATTTCATAAAAAACAAGCATTGCCTCGCGATAATCGCTTTCTTCAATACTACGGTAGGACAATGGAGCAAATCCATGAGACAACAAAAGAGCGTTCGCCATCAATCTACCTGTCCTCTTATTGCCGTCCTCGAAGGGTTGAATGTAACCGATGCCAACCAGAGCCAAAACCGCTTTGGTGTAAGGATTTTTGGCTCTCGAGATTGCACCGGACAAATCTTTTATCGCTTCAGTAATTTGATATTTATTATCCAGTGGCTGATATTTTGAACCAGTTACACCAACAATTCTGTTGCGAATACCAAAATCGACACCCATATCTTTGACAAGAATTGAGTGCAACTTTTCTAAATTAGCCAGAGTTAATGTCTTAAATTCCTTACTATTATCTCTGACAAAATTAAAAGCATCTTTATGATTGAGAATCATAATAGCTTCTTCTCTGTCATGACCCTTAGCTTCTTTTTTATCCATTATGAGTTTTTCTGTGTCGAGCAGAGTATAAGTATTGCCTTCGATTTTTGAAGATTTCCAGGATAATTCAATGATCAGCCTCAGCAGTTCTTTTTCTTCAACGATATTAGACAAATTTTTAGTTTTTAAATGGTAGTTCTTGGTTGCTTGATCAAGAATTTCTGTTTCTCCGACATTAAAAATGTCTTTGGGAAATTCAGCAAAAAAACCAAAATTGTATTTATTCGAGCCAAAACGTTTGTCCGGTTCAACCGCAATATATTTTTTAGCATCAGTATCAAAAAATACTCGGGCAATATTATTTATATTGTAACTAGTTGACCGGCCAGAGCCTGCCACGGTCAACAATTTCAACTCAACCATCTTTGATAAAGCCCTTTTGACTGAAACAAGTGATAAGTTATTTCCAAGCCCAAAAAGTTCCTCATGTATTTCAGATGACCGAGAAACTCTTTTCTCCAGCATGACTTCAAAAATATTTTGTTGTAATTGAGAAATTTTAATCATTTTATTCGTATCATTAATATGAATTAATCGTATCACATTGATACGATTAAAATCAATAGCGTGTACACTGAGTGTTCCAAAAACTATTACTGGTGTCAAAAAAAGACTATTCTCAGACTAATCATCTCTGATGAATGGCTGTGCCAACCGTAGTCCCCAATAGGGCAAAGGTTGGTAGACCGCCCGGGACGATCTCACAAATTTATTCCATAAATTTCCGGACACCTTCGGTTTCCGGTTCCCGCCTGCAGAAGCTATTGCTTAAGCAATTGCGGGCAGGCCTTCCGACCGTGGGAGACCAACTGTTCTCTCCGCCTTGGCTCGGCGAGACAGGCCAACCCCACTCGTGTTCGAGCCCCTCTACCATTAAAAAACACCGCTTGACGGTGTATTTAAATGGTAGACCGCCCGGGACTCGAACCCGGAACCAATGGCTTAAAAGGCCACTGCTCTACCAATTGAGCTAACGGTCCAAATATTTACTCGTAAATACTACCATTTTTCAGTCCGAGAATCAACTGCTATAATAAGTTCATGCCAAGAAAATTAAAAAGCCGCGCTGACGCTTTCTTACCGGTGATTATTATCCTAGCGATTTTCGGTGCCGGCTATTATTACATTTACAATCACTACCTCGCCAATCCTTGCGGTACACCAGTTCGTTATGCAATTGGTGATGTCGACTCGCGATTCAGGGTATCCAATAGCGATGTCGCTAGAATTGCCAAGGATGCCGCATCTCATTGGAACGCTGAGAGCGGGGAAGACCTTTTTGAATACGATCCGAGTTCAACGATAAAAATAAATTTGGTTTACGATGAGCGCCAGGCCAATATCGACAAGATAAATACTGAGGTCGGCTCGCTCAATACTTCTGGCAACGCTATCGATTCATTTCGAACAAAGCTGCAAAACAAGATTTCTCAATATCAAAAAGACCTGGCAATTTACAACGCCACAGTCAATTCCTGGAATACTAAGGGCGGAGCACCGGCCGATGTTTATGCGCAACTCCAGAATGAAAAAGTCGATCTGGACAAGAGATTGGCCAGTATTAATTCCTCGGCTCAACTTCTAAATGAGCAAATAAATAGTCATAATTCTAATCTAAATCAATTAAATTCTGAAATTAACTCAAATAAGAACACAATTATTACTGAGGGACTTTATTATATTGCTGAGAAAAAGATTGATATTTTTACTTTTGGTAATGAGGAGGAATTGCGACTGGTTCTGATGCATGAATTGGGGCACGCACTCTCACTTGACCATGACAAAAAATCAACTTCGATCATGTACCCGATACTTGGTGAGCAGAATTTGTCAGATCCGAAACCTTCGGTGGAAGATCTGAACGAGTATACTGCGACCTGCAAGTCGCTAAGTGGACGATTCAAAACTTTTTGGCAAAGCCTCTTCAATCGTACAGCGCAGCCGACATCATAAATTTAGATAAATTCAAACCGGTTTAAATATTTTTTGTCAATAATCACATCTGTTAAAATTCGACCAAAAAACTGTCCGTTGATTTTCAACGATCGTGACAAATCACCGGACAAAAAGCTATTTTTACACCTGGACGTTGAGATGGCTAAATTTATTCAACCTGACTAGATTATTTTGGGATAAAAAAACAAAAACAAAAAAACCTCGGTTATGACCGAGGTTTTTTTGTGTGTTTATATTGAGAATTCAGCAAAATATAGCTTGAGCTACATTTTTTAAATTTATTTTTAGTGAACTTTTTTGACTTTTGGTGTGTCGGAGGTGACTAGATTAATCAAGGTGATGATCAGACTATAGACCAGCGCTCCCCAGAAGGCGGAGGCAAAATTGACAACATCGAAGCCCTTGACCATCGTACTGGCGATCCAGAAGATAATAGCATTGATAAAAAAGGTAAACAGACCCAAGGTCAGGAAATTGATTGGCAGTGTTAGCAGTATCAAAACTGGTCGAACGAGGGTATTGAGCAAACCAAGGATAAGTGAGGTGACGAGTACTGACCAGTATGAAACAAAGCTAAGTCCCGGGGTGAGCAGGGCGACGACTATCAAGATTAATGAATTGAAGATCCAGCGAAAGATGAGCATGAGACTCCTTTTATTAGAATTAAGAATACAGAATTAAGAATTTAGTCAATTTCTACTTATTGCTGAATTCTGACTGGCTGTATTCTGAATCTTTACCTTGTATTTTTGCTGCGAAAACCGGTCACGACCAGAACGATTGGCGGCAAGATGACTAGCAGTGTCTTGTAATTGAACAAATACCTTGCGATAGTTGAGACCTCGATATAATGGTTGCGAGTCGCTTCTGGTAAAAATCCGAGGACTGAAGATAAGATCAAAGCGACGGCCAAGACACTATAGAGAACACTGTCGGTAGATGAGTTGTTGACATCAGAACGACGGCGAACACTGATGGCTGCTGAGATTAAGAGAATTGTTGTCAGGAGTAAAACTATTGATATTGTTGAGGCTGAAGCGTTGCTCTTGATCCAAAGTTGGTTGGCGACGACCTTGTTGCCGTTGAAAAATTGATAGACCGTAGTCGTAAAATTCTCGGCAACGACGATACCGACGTAGACCGAACAAAGTGTAGTGATAATTTTTTCTCGTTGGAAAAGTAAGCCGTAAGCGACGCCAAAAAGAAAAAACAGGCCGATAAATAAATCCACGCTAGGTAGATGCATGAACTTTTCCCCTCCGGAAAATTAATTCTTATTTAATTATCGGTTAAAACAAACAAAAATTCAATAGGGAGTCAAAAGTTTGACTAGAGAGTTTGTCAATACTTTCAGGAGAGGGTCGCGGTCGATCGACTTTGACCCCCCCACGGACACTCGACGGTCGAGATCGATCAGCAGTATAAGTATAATGAACGGTACATTATGAAAATTTATCTCAGTCATCAACCTTAAATTCCGGTCGTTAGTCTTTGATCTATCGCCTAATATTTGATACTAAATATGTCATATGAACTGCAGTTGACCGTTGTTCACTTAACTATTTGACCGGGCTGGCGATTGTAAATCGCCGCCCTTGGTGCTAGGATTTAGGTGAATAAAAATATTGAACAAAAACCGAATAACTAAACGGGGAGAATTATGGAAAAATCTATTTGGGACTCGTTCACTAACCGGTACTCACTTTCAAAAACACTGCGGTTTGAGTTGAAACCAATAGGGGAAACTCCAAAAATGCTCGAAGATGCAAAAGTTTTTGAAAAAGATGAGACGATTCAAAAAAAATACGAAGCGACAAAACCATATTTTGATCGACTCCATCGAGAATTTGTTCTAGAAGCACTTAGAGGTGCAACGCTATCGACACTAAATGGATATTTGGAGTTGTTTAAAAAATGGAAAATTGATAAAAAGACGTATGAAAAAGAATTACAAGTAAAAGAAAAAGAACTCCGAAAAGAAGTTGTAAAATTTTTTGATGCACAAGGAATGACTTGGGCAAAAAAGTATTCGGGGCTTAAAAATAAAAACATTGAAATTCTTTTTGAGGAAGCTGTCTTTGAATCCATTTTGAAAGAGAAGTACCAAAATAATCCTATACAAAAAAATGGTGAAATACTTCCAGTGGAAGTTTTAGATGAATCGACAGGAAAAAACATTTCTATTTTTAGTAGTTGGAAGGGTTTTACTGGTTATTTCACCAAATTTTTTGCTACTCGAAAAAACTTTTATAAAGACGACGGCACTTCTACCGCACTTGCAACTCGTATTATAGACCAAAACCTCAAGCGATTTTGCGACAATATAATGATTTTTGAGAGTCTCAAAGAGAAGAAAGAGAAGGTGGGTTTTTCAGAAGTAGAAAAAACTTTTGGAGTTTCACTCTCCGAAGTATTTTCACTTAATTTTTATAATTCTTGCCTCCTTCAAAACGGCATCAATCGGTACAATACCATTTTAGGCGGAGAAACTTTGAAAAACGGCGAGAAACGAAAAGGACTCAATGAGTGTATTAATAAATTCAGGCAAGATCATAAGGGCGAAAAGCTCCCATTCTTCAAAACGCTTGACAAGCAGATTCTCAGTGAAAAAGAAGCGTTTTTGGATGGTATCCACACTGATGAAGATCTTTTGGAATTGCTGAAAAAATTTCAAAAAACAGCCGAAGAAAAAGTACAAATACTAAAAACGCTTTTTGCTGATTTTGAAGCGAGAAATGAAGAATATGATCTTTCTAAAATCTATCTTTCTAAAGAAGCGTTTAATACCATTTCGCATAAATGGACGAGTGAAACAGAAATTTTTGAGGAAGCACTTTATGAAGCGCTAAAGAAAGAAAAAATCCTTTCCAGCTCTGCAAAGAAAAAAGACGGTGGATATTCTTTTCCTGATTTCATTGCCCTCTCGCACCTCGAAACAGCACTGGACAACATGAAGTACGAAGGGAAATTTTGGAAAGAACGCTATGAAACTGTCAAAAATTTTGAAGAAAAAACACGGTGGGAACAGTTTTTTGCTATCTTTTCTTTTGAGTTTTCTGCACTTTTTAAGCGTGAAATAATTATTCAGGAAACAGGGGAGAAGAAAATGGTCGGTTATGATTCGTTTCAAAAATCATTTGAGATGCTTTTGCATGACTTTAAAGTTGATCAAAACGCAAAGATCATCATTAAAGAAATTGCTGATTCTGTTCTTACCATCTACCAAATGGCAAAGTATTTTGCTGTAGAAAAAAAGCGAGCATGGGTGGAAGAATATGAATTGGATACTTTTTATACCGATCCAAATTTTGGATACAAGGCGAAGTTTTACGATGGAGCATATGAAGAAATCGTCCAAGTGTATAACGATTTGCGAAATTATCTCACCAAGAAGCCGTATAGTGAAGATAAATGGAAGTTGAATTTTAAAAATCCAACTTTGGCGGATGGATGGGACAAAAACAAAGAAGAGACCAATTTCGCTGTGATTTTACAAAAAGATGGAAAGTATTTCCTTGGACTTATGGCAAAAGGACACAACAAGATTTTTGATGATCGATTTCAGGAAAAATTTGCAGAGGGATTGAGCGAAGGGAAATATGAAAAAGTAGTGTATAAATTTTTCCCCGACCAAGCAAAAATGTTCCCGAAAGTTTGTTTTTCTGCCAAAGGACTGGAATTTTTTCAGCCATCAGAAGAAATTTGTAATATTTATAAAAATTCAGAATTTAAAAAAGGAGACACTTTTTCGGTGAAAAGCATGCACAAATTCATCGATTTTTATAAAGACTGTCTCACCAAATATGAAGGCTGGAAGGGATATGATTTTGTTCACTTGAAACCAACCGAAAGCTACCAAAATAACATCGGAGAATTTTTTCGAGACGTGGCAGAAGATGGCTATAAAATTACTTTTCAAAATATCTCTGAAAAATACATCAACGAAAAAAATGCCAGTGGAGAACTCTACCTGTTTCAAATCAAAAGCAAAGACTGGAATGAAGGATCAACGGGAGCTAAAAATCTCCATACGCTTTACTTTGAGTCGCTTTTTTCTGCCGAAAATATGGCAGAAAATTTCCCTATAAAACTTAACGGGCAAGCGGAGATTTTTTATCGTCCAAGGACAAAAGATCTTAAAAAGGAGAAAATCACGACTCAAGGCGGAAAAACTCTCGAAAAAGGAGAAAAGGCATTTCAAAAAAATCGTTTTACAGAAGATAAAATCTTTTTTCATGTTCCCCTCACGCTCAACCGCACCAAAAGCGAAGCAAGACAATTTAACGCCAAAATTAATAATTTCCTTGCTAATAATCCCGACATCAACATCATCGGCGTAGACCGAGGAGAAAAACATTTGGCATATTTTTCCGTTATCACGCAAAAGGGAAAAATTATCGACAGTGGAAGCCTAAATTCAGTAAAAGGAGGAAATAATCAAGAAATAAATTATGCCGAAAAACTGGAAGCAAAAGCGAAAAACCGAGAACAAGCCCGCAAAGATTGGCAAGCGGTAGAAGGCATAAAAGACCTCAAAAAAGGGTATATTTCGCAAGTTGTGCGAAAACTTGCTGATTTGGCAATTAAACATAATGCGATTATTGTCTTTGAAGACCTGAATATGAGATTCAAGCAGATCCGAGGAGGAATTGAAAAATCGGTGTATCAGCAACTCGAAAAAGCGCTTATTGAAAAAATAAGTTTTCTTGTGGAAAAAGAAGAAAAAGACACCAAAAAAGCAGGTCATCTTTTGCGTGCCTATCAACTTTCTGCGCCATTTACTACTTTCCAGGATATGGGAAAACAAACAGGAATTTTGTTTTACACGCAAGCCGCATACACTTCTCGCATTGATCCGATTACTGGCTGGCGACCGCATTTGTACCTAAAATATTCCAGTGCAGAAAAAGCAAAGGCGGATATTGCCAACTTCTCAAAAATCGAATTTGAAAATGGGAGATTTGAACTTACCTACGACATAAAGGCTTTTCAGCCAAATAATAAAGAGTATCCAAAAAATACGGTGTGGACAGTCTGTAGCAGCGTAGAACGGTTCAGGTGGGACAGAACGCTCAACCAAAATAAAGGAGGATATACGCATTACCAAGATATTACTGAAAATTTTAAAACTCTTTTTAATACTTTTGGGATAGATTTTGAGCGAGATATTTTGGGACAAATTGATGAACTGGAAGCAAAAGGAAATGAAAAGTTTTTCAAAGAATTTATTTTTTTCTTTAATCTTGTTTGCCAAATCCGAAATACCAATGACAAAGCCAAAGAGCTAGATAAACAAGATTTTGTTCTTTCTCCTGTAGCACCGTTTTCTGACAGTCGAACACCTGAAAAATTTGGAGAAAATCTTCCGAAAAATGGAGACGATAACGGAGCATTTAATATTGCGCGTAAAGGCATTATTATTTTGAATAAAATATCAGAATTTGAAAATTTATCTGAAGCACAAATAAAGAAATTAAATTATCCTAATTTATTTATCGGAAATTCTGAGTGGGATAATTTTTGTTACAACAAAAAATAAACAATTTTAAAACATACTAAAACTAGACAAAAACAGTACATAGTGTTACAATTGTGCTGTTTTTGATTATGGAAAATTATATACAAATTTCAAAACTTAACGATTTTATTTTCTGTCCCCTGTCGCTTTATTTTCACTCGCTATACGAGGATTTTAACGTGAGTTTGTATCATAATACTCCTCAACAAGTTGGCAGAATCAGACACGAAGCAATTGACAAAAAAACATACTCCTCAAGCAAACATATATTACAGGGCATCGATGTTTACAGCGAAGAGTTGAGTCTTTCCGGCAAGATCGACATCTATGATACAGAAAGTGAACATCTTATCGAGCGAAAAACAAAAATAACAAAGATTTACGATGGTTATCTTATGCAGCTTTATGCTCAATATTTTTGTCTGGTTGATATGGGTTACAAGCCAAAATCACTCTCGATTTATTCAATTGATGATAATAAGCGATACCCAATTAATTTACCGAATAAACAGAATAAGGACGATTTACTCTATTTAATAGATAAAATTCGACAATTTAAACCAGAACAAAACTATAATTCATTCGTTAGAAATAATAATAAATGTGACAATTGTATTTATTCAGAAATGTGTAGGTAGGTATGTTGACAACATCAGATCTTAAAGAAAAGCATTTGCTTTTTATTAAAACAGAGCGCGGTAAGGAAAATAAAATAAAATTTTGGAATGACAACATCCGTTTTATGAAAGACGGCGAACTCTGCAATCAGATATCTTGTCATAACGTATTTGCTCTTTTTGTCGTTGGGGACTTGTCAGTTACGAGCAAAATGATTAACAAATGTCACGATTACGGTATCTCACTTTTCTTGTTAGACTACAAGCTTCGTCAATATGCAAATATCGGCTCCCAGCTGGACGGCAACTATCTCCTTCGCTCAAAACAATATTCTTATGTTGACGATGGTTTAGCATTTGCAAAAAATCTGATTTTCAATAAAATCCAGAACCAGAGAAAATTAACAGACGAATCGACAAATGGGGTTGCCGAGATAAGAACAAAGATCACAAAAGCCACAGCTCTCAAGGAGTTACTTGGCATAGAGGGAAGCTATAGTAAAAAACATTTTGGTAAGTATTTTGGTGATTTGGGATGGAAAAAACGTCAGCCCAGAGCAAAACAAGACATAATAAATTTTTTGCTAGATATGGGATACTATTATCTTTTTAATATAACTGATTCATTGCTTAGAGTTTATGGATTTGATAGTTATAAGGGTATTTACCATCAGCTATTTTTTGAGCGAAAATCTTTGGCCTGTGATATCATGGAGCCGTTTCGTTGTATTATCGACAAATCGATTAAAAAAGCATTTCGGTTGAAAAAGATCAAAGAGAAGGATTTCAAGTTTATTAATGGTCATTACCAGCTGAATTATACAAGGTCTGCAGATTATTCGGAGATATTTTTATCCGAAATTATGGTAAATATCGAAGACCTTCACCTGTATGTTAAAAATTTTTATAAGTTTATGCTATCAGATCAAGATCTGCCATATTTTAAATATAGGGGTTAGTCATGCTTATAGTTTCTTATGATTTTTCAAATGATAAAGTTAGATCTGAATTTGCTAAATTTTTAAAGCAGTACGGTTATAAACTTCAGTATTCAGTTTTTCAAATAAGAAATAGTCAACGTATCTTGAAAATGATTTTAAATGAGATAGAATTGAGATATAAGAAGAAAATAAAATCTACTGACAGTGTGCTGGTCTTTCAGGTTTGTAGTGGGTGCAAGAAAAAAATTATCAAATACGGAATGGATGAAAATCTTGATAATTCAGTGGTTTTCTTTTAGCACTTTAAAAAATTAAAAAAGTATAAATCTCTGTGAATGTATTAGAAAACCTTGGTCTTAATTTTTTTGAGTCTTAAACTAGCTTCAAAGTCGTTTATTTTTTCGCAATAAATTTGTATCTTTGGGCTAGTTTAAGCACAAGTCTACTATCTAATACCTATATAAGATTTCTACTTTTGTAGAT
>Ga0210057_1010372_pt1 | contig 10559 bp, 8 predicted proteins | sample CryGeyCG2114_010_2_FD_183968 | JGI IMG/M metagenome (GOLD analysis project Ga0210057, IMG submission 183968) | Groundwater microbial communities from aquifer - Crystal Geyser CG10_big_fil_rev_8/21/14_0.10 (SPAdes) (version 2) | ecosystem: Environmental > Aquatic > Deep subsurface > Groundwater ...
CCAAATTTTGGTTGAGATGGACGGCTTTGAACCAAGTGAAAAGGTTATCGTCATGGCCGCAACTAACCGCCCTGATGTGCTTGACCCTGCACTTCTCCGTCCAGGCAGATTTGACCGTCGCGTGACTATTGATCTTCCAGACCGTGAAGGTAGAGAAGCCATTCTCCAGATTCACGCGCGTAAGAAGCCTCTTGCTGAAGATGTAAATCTAAAAGTTATTGCAGAGCGTACGCCAGGATTTTCAGGTGCCGATTTACAAAGTCTCATGAACGAAGGGGCAATTCTTGCTGCGCGTGAAGATAGAAAGAAAGTGTCCCAATTTGATTTGATTCGCTCTATCGAAAAAGTAATGCTTGGTCCAGAAAGAAAATCACACCTCCTTGGGTTAAAAGAGAAGGAAATTACTGCATACCATGAAGCAGGGCATGCTTTGGTTGCTAGTGTGCTTCCATATTCAGACCCAGTTCATAAAATTTCAGTGATATCTCGCGGACGTGCAGCAGGGTACACACTCAAACTTCCTTTGGAAGATAAAAAGATGCAATCAAAGAAGGAATTTTTGGATGACATCGCGGTGTCACTTGGTGGATATGTTGCAGAACGAATGGTGTTCGATGATCTCACCACAGGCCCTTCAAATGATATTCAAGTGTTAACGGCGCTCGCGCGTGACATGGTTACCAAATACGGTATGAGCGACACCATGGGACCTATTGCGCTAGAAGGTGAGGGTGGCAGAGCTTTGTTTGGTCGCGGACCAAATGAAAAAGAATATTCAGAGCACGTGTCAGCGCGTATTGATGCGGAAGTGAAACAAATTGTTGATGGTGCGTATGCGAAAGCAGAGAAAATCCTTACTGAGCATCGTCCACTTCTAGACGCGATTGCTAAAAAACTCATTGAAGCAGAAACAATTGAACGCGAAGAATTTGAAAAAATTCTTGTGTTACACGGTGTAGAGCCCAAAAAGAAGCAGGATATAGAGCATCAAACCTAATACGTAGCCCAATTGTTTTTGCACACCTCTTTCTGCGGAAGTAGCATCATAATCTACAATGTAAGGAGGTCGATTACTATAATGTGTGAACGTACATAATTCTATGATGCAAAAACTTGCTTGGGTGTTCGCAGTCGTGTTCCTTGCTGTTGGCGTTCTTGGTTTCGTACCAGGCGTTACCTCAAATGGACATCTTCTCGGCATCTTTGAAGTTGACACACTTCATAACATTATTCACTTGGTGAGCGGTCTTGTCTTTGTATACGCTGCTATGAGCGGCGCAAGCATGACAAAGATGGTCTTCAAAGTGTTTGGTGTTATCTACGCGATTGTTGCTGTAGTTGGTTTGGTACAAGGCGATACTGTTCTTGGGCTTATTTCAACTAACATGGCAGACCACATTCTCCACGTGGTTCTCGCAGTTGTACTTCTTTATGTCGGCTTCGGCATGAAGGGTGAAAAGAAGATGATGTCAGAACCGTCAATGCCTGACATGACACCTCCAACTGTCTAATCGTTTCTTTCACAAAACCCCGCACCTGCGTGTGCGGGGTTTTGTTTTTATGTAGTATCGGCGTATATTTAGGAAACCCGCCCGTAAGTGAAACTTGCGTGCGGTTGGTTCGAAGATTATGTACACACATGTCCGTAATCCTTCTCTCTTCCGCCCGTAGCTCAGTTGGTAGAGCGCCGAGCTTACTACCGAGCGAGTGAGCGGAGAGGAATTGCGCCCGTAGCTCAGTTGGTAGAGCGCCGAGCTTATACCTCGGTGGTCCTTGGTTCAAGTCCAAGCGGGCGCACTAAGCGCAATTACTATCCCGAGCGAGCGCTGGGAGAAAAAACGAAGTTTTTATACCTCGGTGGTCCTTGGTTCAAGTCCAAGCGGGCGGACTACTCAAAATGAAGTGATTTGATTTTTTCACGTGCTAAGTCGTGAAGTATTGGATGCTTTGCAAGGCGCGGATCTTTCTTAACTAGCGCAATTGCCTCACTTCGTGCAGCCTCGACAAGTTTTAAATTTTTTAATGCTTCCATGCCGATATCTGAAATACCTGATTGGTGTTTGCCATAGAGCTCTCCTGCACCACGAATTTCTAAATCTTTTTCTGCTAACTCAAAACCATTTTTTGCGCTGGTGATTGCTTTTAAACGAGCACTTTCGGCTTTTGCATTTGATTCAACCATTAAATATGCATACGGTTGATGGCTACTTCGCATAACGCGACCGCGAAGCTGATGAAGCTGTGCTAATCCAAATCGTTCAGCTCCTTCAATCATGATGACAGTTGCATTTGGTACGTTTACACCAACCTCAACGACACTCGTGGATACAAGGATGTCTATGTTCCCGTTTTCAAAATCGGCCATGACATCTTCTTTTTCCTTCGGGGTCATTTTGCTATGCAGTTTTCCAATGGTGTACTCAGGAAACACTGTTTCTTGAAGTCGTTTGTATTCACTCGCAACAGAACGTGTTTGCAGGGCTAGTTGTTTCTTAGGATCAGGTTCATCAATACGAGGGCAAATAACATATGCTTGTCTCCCTTCTTTCAAGCGTTCCCGTACGGCTTCATATGTCGCACTGCGTTTTGGTGGCGGTGCAATTTCGGTTTTTATTTGTTTACGCCCTGAAGGAAGCTCGTCAAGAACGGTGAGATCAAGATCTCCGTACAGCGTGAGTGCTAGCGTGCGGGGGATGGGCGTAGCGGTCATTGAAAGCAAGTGTGGTTGTGTAGTTCCTTTTTGTGTAATTTCTTTGCGTTGCAATGTCCCGAAACGGTGCTGTTCGTCAATAATGACGTACGCCAGGTGTTTAAACGCAACTGTTTTTTGTATTAACGAATGGGTACCAATAACAATAGGCACTTCACCATTCGCAATCCATTTCAAAAGTTGTGTACGAGAAATTGGAGTTGCTTCACGAGGGTTCACTTTCGAAGGAAATTTGTAGCACCCACTTGAAGTAATGAGTCCTATGTGGATAGGGTGCGCAACAAAAAAGTCGGTGAATGTTTTGAAGTGCTGTTTTGCCAAAATTTCTGTGGGAACCATGTACGCCACTTGCAGTCTTCCAAACGTTTGTGTGTTTCCGTCTTTGTTTTTTGGTCGACTCGTTACTACCGCATATGCCGTGGCTGCAGCCACTGCGGTTTTTCCACTCCCCACATCTCCTTCAAGTAATCGATGCATAGGGTGTGGTTGCGCAAAATCTTTCAAGATGTCGTCAATAGAATCATTCTGGCTTTTTGTTGGGGTAAAGGGGAACGAAGTTATGAACGTGTCTACTTTTTCTTGTTGAGCGTCCACCTCATACGCCTTTTCATGTGCGTGAAGCTCTCGCTCTTGAGCTCGCCCAACTTGAATGAAAAACACTTCTTCAAATGCGAAACGTTTGCGTGCACTCATAGCGTCTTTTTCTTTTTTTGGTTCGTGCGCAAAAATGAGTGCTGTTTTTAGTGCAGGTAAATTGTATTTTTTAAGAATCGTTTCGGGGATAGGGTCAACGAGCGAATCCCATATATCGCTCCGCAAGATTTTTTGAATGGTATGAAACATCCATAAACTCGAAACGCCTGCTGACTCTGAATAGACGGGGAACAACCCACTTGCGCTTTCCATAAGCGGGATTCCCCCTGCTTTTTCTGCAGTGGGGTTAGCAATATATTTTCTTCCGTTACGCTCGGTTATTTTCCCGCGTATGCGTACCACCGTGCCCGTGGGAATCATTTTTGCAATATAGGGCTGGTGAAACCACGTGACGCGGATAGTCCCTGTGCCGTCGGTAAAACTTCCTTCCGCAATTGGTGTTTTGGTACGGAACGATTTTTTCATTTCTAATTTAGTAAATTCCCCGTAGATAATCGCGGTGTCTCCTGCAGCGACATCTTTTATGTGGCGTACATCGGCAGCAGATTCATAACGATGTGGGAGGTGATAGAGGAGGTCGTGTACCGTTTTAATACGAAGTTTTTCAAGACCCGCACGATGTGGTTTTAATATACGAAAGTGGTCAGTGAGTAGGTCAGATGGGTGCATGCTAAAGTATGTACTCCAGTATACTAAACACTTATTTATGGCTAAGAAAAAAGAGACATTAGGAATGCAATCATTAGCGAAGCATAAAAAATTTGGAGGGAAACTTGAGGTGGTGAGTAAGGTGCCACTCAAAACTAAAAAAGACTGGAGCATGTACTACACTCCGGGTGTTGCAGCTGTTTCAACTCATGTAGCTAAGAATCCGAAAGATGCGTACGTGTATTCAATAAAGAAAAATACTGTTGCTGTGGTGTCTGATGGTTCGGCGGTGTTGGGGTTGGGGAATATCGGCCCTTATGGCGCATTGCCGGTGATGGAAGGAAAGGCTGCAATTTTTAAATCACTAGCAAACGTTGATGCTTTTCCTATCGTTCTTGATACACAAGATCCTGAAGAAATTATTCAAACGGTCATACGTATTGCACCAGCGTTCGGTGGCATTAACTTAGAAGATATCAGCGCGCCGAATTGTTTTTATATTGAAGAAGAACTAAAAAAGAAACTCTCTATTCCAGTCATGCACGATGACCAACACGGCACTGCAATCGTGGTCTTAGCAGGAATGATTAATGCATTTACAGTTGTAGGGAGGAAGTTGAATAGTAGCGATACATGGATTACCGTTGCGGGGGTTGGTGCTGCTGGCGTTGCCACTATGAAATTTATCCATCGGTTTGCACCAAAGGTGAATATTCTTGCCGTTGATAGCCAAGGAATTGTTTGGAAAGGACGAAAAGAACTTTCTGAGACAAAGAAAAAGTTAATAAAAGAAAAAGTTATTTTTGCTGAAGAGGGAGGCGACTTAGCGCAAGCACTTGTTGATGCGGATGCATTTATTGGAGTCAGCAAACCCAATCTTGTGAGCGCAAAAATAATTCGCACAATGAAAAAAGATTCAATTATTTTTGCACTTTCAAATCCTAACCCTGAAGTGCTGCCTCATATTGCAAAGAAAGGAGGGGCAGCGGTTGTTGCAACAGGACGCTCTGATTTTCCGAATCAGGTAAATAATGCGTTGGTGTTTCCAGGAATATTTCGCGGAGCTTTAGATAAAGGAGTACGTACAATTACTGATGATATGAAGATTAGAGCCGCAGTTGCGTTGGCGAATCTTGTTAAAAAACCAACCGCAGACGCTATTATTCCTCCTGTCATGGACCCTCGTGTGGTAAAAACAATCGCAAAGGCTATTTGATAATAGTGCTTTAGTGGCTTATAGTTTCGAATATTGGAGACGTGGCTATGAAGTATGCTGGGAGCATAGTTCATCGGGAAACACCGGAGTGTCCGAGCAGGACACGAAGCCATGGAGCCGAGTATACGGAGACGTGGCTGAGTGGTCGAAAGCGCCTCACTGCTAACGAGGTAAGGGTTAATAGCCCTTCCAGGGTTCGAATCCCTGCGTCTCCGCAAAACAGAAATTCAGATTTTGACAGCGTAGTTAGTGTGCGAGTGCGATACATATAATTTCTTGAGCACCTGATTCTTGAAGTGCGCGCGCTGCGTCTTTCATAGTGGCGCCACTTTCAACAACATCGTCTACTACGATGATATATTTTCCTTCAATCAGCTTCTGATTTGAAACATAGAATGCTCCACGGATGTTTTCTTCTCGTTTGTGTTTCCCGACGCGCACTTGGCTTTCCCTGTGTTCACGCTCCACTATGTATGGCGAATATTCAAAGTGTCTCAGAATTTCTTTTGGGAGCGCTTTAATAATCTGCTCAACTTGGTTCACTCCGCGCTTACGGAGACGTTTTGGAGAAGCAGGAATGGGAATAAGAAGAGGTCGCCGCCATTCTGGTGCAAGGGCGTACTCTTCCATAATGTTGGTTAAGATTTCACCAAGTACTGAAGCAAGAATGTGCGTTGCGCGCGAGTCATCGTGAAATTTGTTAGCACGAATAAGTGAACGAACACCAGACTCACGATACGGGAGGGCAGTGTAGATACCCCCGTCTGTTTTATAGAGCGTAAAGTTGTCGTATGCGTCAGCTACGGTGAGAGTTCTGGAGACCTCCACATCATTGTGTGGTGGAAATAGAAGGTTAAGAATAGCGTTCCCGATGTTACGGTACATGGTAGTCTGCTATTATTCTAGTACGACCATGCAATTTACACCCGCGGGATTATCAGAGTCTTTTCAGAATTTTCTTACACGCTTTCAAAAACAAGACGGAGAAAGTGTTATTGGTGTTGATATTGGGACATCAACTATAAAAGTAGTTCAACTTGCCGAAAAGAAAGGTTCGGCGGTGCTTGAAACATACGGTGAAATTGCTCTCGGCCCCTATGCAGAAGCAGAGGTAGGCCAATCAGTGAACCCTCCTGCAGAAAAGGTAACTGAAGCACTCAATGATGTTATGCGTGAAGCAAATGTTACTTCGCGTATCGGGGGTTTCTCAGTGCCATTGTCTGCAAGTCTTATTTCGCTCATTACACTTCCTACACGGAGCAACACTGATCTTGCAGCAATGATTCCGATTGAGGCTCGTAAATATATTCCAGTACCAGTGGGTGAAGTAACGCTCGACTGGTTTGTGATACCTGAAGAAGAAGCTGAATTTCTTTCGGCATCAGGGCGTACTAAAACACCAAACTCAACTGACGTGTTGCTTGTTGCTATTCATAACGCTGTGTTAAATCGTTTTGAATTAATTACTAAAGGTGCATCAATTACACCGCGATTTTTTGAAATAGAACCGTTCAGTATGTCACGGTCCGCATATGAACATGACACTGCGCCTACAATGATGATTGATTTGGGTGCATCAGGAACGCGAGTGTATGTTGTAGAGTTTGGTATTGTCGATGTGTCACACACTATAAGTAGAGGAGGGCAAGACATTACGCTCTCTCTTTCCAAGTCACAGAATCTTTCTTTCACGGAAGCCGAAACATTGAAGCGTGAAAAAGGTATCGCTGATTCAGAAAGTGGTCAAACCAGTCTCGATTACATTTTTTCAGAAGCGCGACGCATCTTTTTGGCGTATCAACGTAAAGAAGGAAAGGCGATTGCAAAGGTGGTACTAGTAGGAGGAGGGGCACAACTTATTGGTGTTACTGATATTGCATCAAAATATTTTGACGTTTCAATTGAATTAGGTGCTTCGTTTGATCGTGTTGCAGCACCTGCGTTTATTAGTGACGTACTTAAAACAGCAGGCCCGTCCTTTGCAAACGCTGTCGGACTCGCATTGCGCGCACTTAAGTCATAAGAATTACTCTCCACACCTATGCGCTTTGGTGCTTCTCTGAAGAAGCTTTTTCAATGCTACACTTTTTATAGTTATGCAAGAACGCGTAAAAACGTCCTTTATTCCTAAGGCGTCTCTCCAAACAGAGAAACGTCGTAAGCCGTCTCAATCTCCGATCGGCATCATTAATGTTATTACGAGCATCATTCTTATTGCCTCAATTATTGCTGCTATCGGAATATTTTTGTTTGAGGGATTTACTGCCCAAAATATTACACGAAAGCGTGAATCACTTGAACGAGCCCGCGCGGCATTTGAGCCAGCCACAATTAAGGAGCTTGCCCGTCTTGACGCTCGGCTTGATTCTTCACAGGTGTTACTCAATAGTCATGTGGCACCCTCGCTTCTTTTCGATGAGATTGAACGACAAACGTTAAGTTCAGTACGTTTCAGAGATTTCTCACTTGGCGAAAGTGGCCCAGGGCGCTTGATGGTCGCTATGTCAGGAGAGGCAGCGAGCTTTAATGCCCTCGCACTCCAGTCAGATATTTTTGGTCGAAGTCTATTCTTTTCTGAGCCAATCTTTTCAGACTTTAACATTGATACAAGCGGTAACGTTATTTTTAGTTTTTCTGCAGTAGTGAATTTTGATGAAATTGCATATCGTGGAACGAGAGCACCTCAAAACACTACTCCTACTAACACTGGCGCAGATACTTCTTCTGAACAAAATCAAGGAGAAAACACAGAAGTGACACCATGAGAACCCTTTTACCCGTACTATTCTTACTTATTGCAGGCGCCATCTTTTTTGGGTTTATTGACCCAACTTACGAGAATGTAAAAACATTACGCGCAGAGGAAGCGAAGTTTAACGACGCACTTGATCGTTCTAAAGAATTACAACAGGTGCGCGATCAATTACTAAGTCGCTACAACACTTTCTCACAGTCTGATCTGTCGCGTCTTGAAAAGATGCTCCCCGACAACGTTGATAACGTTAGATTAGTTCTTGATTTTGATTCACTCGCATCACGCTACGGCATGCGTTTGCGTAATATTGCACTTGAAACGAATGACACTCGTGCACAACGAGGTCAGGTAGGTGCAAGCGACAGTAAATATCAATCAGTAGTGCTCTCGTTTGCAGTTACGGGAGATTACAATGCTTTCCGTGCGTTCCTTGAAGACTTAGAACAGAGCCTACGATTGGTTGATGTAATTGGAGTGTCATTTTCTTCATCACCTCAAGGGGTGTACGATTATTCAGTTTCAGTTAAGACCTATTGGCTAAAACCATGAGTAACTTTATAAAACAGTACCAAAATATTTTTGTCATCATCGGCCTCGTGGTTATCGCGTTTGTCGGTTACTCGTTCTTTGTTACTGGTGACAGTGACAATCCTCTTGTTGTTCAAGATATTGATCAATCACAAACCGCTGTTGAGCAAGAGCTCCTCAGTTTGCTTCTTGAACTACGCTCTATCCAGCTCAATACCAGACTGTTCTCCGATGAGCGTTTCCAAAGTCTTCAAGACTTCAACCAAGATATCGTTTCTGAACCAGTAGGTCGAAGTAATCCTTTTGCTCCGCTTGGCCAATAATGCGATATGGAAGTTCTCAACCTTCTTAAAGAAAAAGGCATAATCGATGACGCTGCTGTTTCTGCAATTCAAGACGAAGTAGGGAGAGGCAGTAAAACCCTTGAGCAAGGGTTGCTTGAACGTGGTGTATCAGCGCGCGATATTCTTGAAGCACAGGGCGAATATTATCAAGTGCCTATCCGTCAATTAAGCGACAGCGATGCAGTTCCGTACGAAGTATTAAAATACATTCCCGAAGAGTCAGCGCGACATTATCACTTTGTTCCTCTACAGGTTTCAGAGGGAGTGCTTGAGGTAGGGACTACCGAACCTGATAATTTAGAAGCGGTTGAAGCATTAAATTTTATTACTGGACGGACAAACATCCCGTACAAACTTTTCCTTATCTCTAGCGAAGATTTCGACAAGGTAATCACGATGTACAAAGGGTTAACTGGTGAAGTGGGACAAGCACTCACAGAATTACAAACAACAATTTCCATTGATCCTTCTGAAGAAACGTCTGTTGAAAATATTGAAAAAGTGGAAGTGGGCACAAAAGGGAAGGGGGCAGACACTATTAAAGAAGATGCACCCGTAACAAAAATCGTAGCGACGATACTACGCTACGCGGTTGATGGTCGTGCATCTGACATCCACATTGAGCCAGGGCAGGATCAGCTTATTGTGCGTTTTCGTGTCGATGGTGTCATGTATACCTCGCTTAAACTCCCTAAAAATGTTGAACGCGCGGTGGTGGCACGTATTAAAGTACTATCTTCACTCAAGCTTGACGAGCGTCGCAAACCACAAGACGGTCGGTTTTCTGCAACCATTGATGAAAGAGTTATTGATTTTCGTGTCTCAACATTCCCTACGTATCATGGCGAGAAAGTGGTGATGCGTATTTTGGACAGAAATAGAGAGAAACTTACACTAGAGTCCCTCGGACTTTCTGGAAGAAATATCGATATCATGCGGCAAGCTATTAAGCGTCCATACGGCATGATTATTATTTCTGGTCCTACAGGAAGCGGTAAATCAACCACATTGTATGGCATGCTTCAGGAACTTAATCGTGACGAAAAAAATGTTGTATCTCTCGAAGACCCTGTTGAATACGATGTACAGGGAGTGTCTCAATCTCAGGTGAGACCTGAAATTGGCTACACATTTGCAAATGGTTTGCGTTCTATTTTGCGTCAAGACCCAGACATCATCATGGTGGGAGAAATTCGTGACAAAGAAACTGCGCAACTTGCTATTCAGGCGGCGCTTACTGGACACCTCGTGTTGACCACACTTCACACAAACAATGCCATCGGTGTGGTACCTCGTTTAGTTGACATGGGGATTGACCCGTACCTTATTGCACCGACACTTGTTTTGTCTGTTGCACAACGGTTGGTGCGGAAACGATGTGAAGATTCTGGAAAGAAAATTCCATACGAAGGTTCAATAAAAGCTATGGTAGATACTGAATTTAAGGGAGTCCCAGAAAGTATTATGAAAACTATCCCAATACCACAAGAGGTATACGGCATAGAGCCGTCTCCAGAATGTCCAAACGGTACCCGAGGACGAATAGGTGTATTTGAAATGCTTCCTAAATCGAAAGAACTAGAAAAAGTTATTCTCGAAAACCCTACTGAAGACGCTATCTTTAACGTCGCCCGAAGTCAGGGAATGTTGACTATGAAAGAGGATGCTATCATAAAAATGATGGAAGGGGTTATTCCATTTGAA
>Ga0210057_1010374_pt1 | contig 10558 bp, 9 predicted proteins | sample CryGeyCG2114_010_2_FD_183968 | JGI IMG/M metagenome (GOLD analysis project Ga0210057, IMG submission 183968) | Groundwater microbial communities from aquifer - Crystal Geyser CG10_big_fil_rev_8/21/14_0.10 (SPAdes) (version 2) | ecosystem: Environmental > Aquatic > Deep subsurface > Groundwater ...
TTTGATATTTGTCGCAACCACATACCGCACAATGCCCAGGCAGCCGACTGTTGCTCGACACTTCCCATGAATGAAGGTAGTTGGGATGGCCGCATATGCAACGAGATGATTTGACTTCCGTCTGCATGGCATTCATCCCTATACCCAAGGACTAGATTATCTTCGAACATACATTTCCAATGAGGTCGATGATGTGCAGCTTATACCTCCGGAAAAATGGTTTTTCCCATCCGATTTTATAGTTTTTGATGATATGGTTGGTTTTATGCTTCACCACGAATGGATTTCAATTGGAATTCGAAGCGAACCTATAGCTGAAGAAATGAAAAGAATTTTTGATCTCGCTTTTGAAGAAGCTAAGCGCCTGAATGTGCCTTCAAAGGTTCCTAAAGAATGGAAATTGGAAGCTCAACAACAAACGTAGAACCTTTTCCTTCGCCTTCTGACTCTGCTCTAACTGTTCCTTTGTGGGCATTGATATGAGCTTTAACTACGTAAAGCCCAACTCCCGTTGAAGAAGTATTCACTTTATGTGAATCCGGATCCGTTGAAAATAACTGAAAGAGTTTGGGAATAGTCTCTTTGCTAATACCGACACCAGTGTCTTTGATAATGACTCGAGCAAGCTTCTCTTTTGTTTCAACGGAAATTGAAATAGAACCCTTTGGGGTGTATTTGATTGAATTATCGATAAGAAGTGAGAACACTTCGTGGAGTTTTGCAACATCCGCTTTGATAAGGACTTCTTTCAAGTTCATCGGGCCACGGAATGTGAATACAAGACCCTTTTTTTCAGCAAGTGATTTGAAAGAATCAGCAGTTTCTGAAACTACCTTTACCAAATCAGTGTTTTCAAAGTCATATTTCATTCTCCCCTGTTCGATACGAGATACGTTAAGATAATTGTCGACCGACTTTGCCATTTCAGTCGCCTTATCAAACACCTGATGCATCCCCTCTTCTGCAGCCGTCGGCAGTTTACCATAGGTTCCCTCCAAGAGCAGCGACATAAAATTACGAACCGCAGTCAAAGGAGCACGGAGGTCATGGGATGCAATAGAGAGGAATTGAGACTTAAGTTTATCGAGCTCTTTTAGGCGCTCGTTTGCTTTCCTTAAATCTTCCGCTAAACGTTGAATCTCTTCTCGTTGTTCGACTTCCCGCGTCACTCCACGTATTAAAAGAATTCCAAACACTAATACAAGAGTAAATTCACTCAATTTGAAAAGAAGTGTTGTAGCATCTTTTACAAAAATAGTTTCGAAAAAAACAACGATAGCAAGAAGTGCAGTTAAAATTCCTACAGCGGCAGTTTTAACGTTTAAAAATTTATAACGAAGTAATGCAAGTGATGCGCTTACAATAAGAGGAAAAATGAAGAAAGCTCCAAATTGAACAAAGTGGGGATTGTTGAAAAACGCAGGTAAAATGAAGTTAAATGTAAGGAGGAGGAAAAAAGTGAACAGAATGCCTGACAAAACAAGGCGCATGGGTTTTTTATCAAGAACATCCGCGACATTGAGTTTTTTGAAAAAAGCGTAAATTCCTCCAAGGACACAGGCAAAAACAAAAATACCAAAAATAAAAATGCCGAAGCCGTTTTCAATGCCAGTAATACCCCCATCTGGAGAAACTGAAGTAACGCGTTTAAAAACTAAGAACGAAAAATTCAAAATAGAAACGCCTAAGGCGGTAAGTGTCAAAGTAATTTGTGTTTGCAATGAGAACGGAATTTCTTTTTTAGGAAAAGTAAAGAGGAAAAGAAACAAAAAATACACAAGCCACGTTGCGCTGGCAATAACACCTCGAATGAGTAATAATCCGATCCCCGGATCATGGCTATTAAAAAACAAATAATTTAATACACTCCAAACAATTGCAGAGAGCGAAAAAAGAAAAAAAATTCTGTTTGAAGCATTTTTGGGATCAGAAAAGTAAGTAATGGCACCAAGAACGGCCATGCCCGCGGTCACAAATCCAACCGCTAGAGTATTAAAATTAGAAAAATCAAGCTCAATACCAGTCATTAACTATATACTATATCAGGAGGAAGCCGATATGGATTTACACTCGGTGGGTTACTGTAGCCGAAACGAAGAAGAAAAACTAAATGCCCCGCTCCGTCAACAGAGAATGCCGACCTAACGAGTCTATAAGCTTCGTCAATTTCTATCTCAAAATTCTTTGGGATAGGAGAAATATCCCCGCTTTCAAGGCGATATCGTAAAAAGAATAGGCCGGTGACAGGTTGCACTGAAACGCCTACGGCTGTTGCGGTAAGCCATACCTGCTGCATTTTCTCCCCAACCGTAATGTATTTTTTGGGGTCATAATGAGAAAGAAATATACCGCCATAAGATGCTGAGTCACGATAAACAGTACTCATCTGAGAGGCGATTTTTTTAGATAAACCAATTGAAGAGTTTAAAAAATGAGTAATCTTCCATTTTTTTAAAGCTCGCATAGCAATTTGTGCAGGAAATGGTAATTCCATCGATTTTATATACAGACCAGGTTTTCCGGAATCATTGTCTTGTTTTTCCCATAAAATATCTTTAAAAAAAAGCTTATGGAGTTCAGGGACACGCAATGCGATGTCTTCCATAGTAGCCAAAGAACGTGCAAATTTTGTTTTGTTGATATCATCTGCAGAAAACGCAAAGATCGGTTCGTCGGTATTCAGAAGGTTGCTGCCTACCTCTAAAATTGTTTTTTTGTGCGAATCTAAAAGAGGTTTTTTAAAATAATGTTTCCTATTAGAACGTCTACGAGCAACAACTTTTGCCAGTTCTAGTTCTTTTTTTGTTGGTTCGTGCCCTTCATAAAACACAACTTCTGCGGTGCAATCTTTGTCTCCAGGAAAATAAATTACACTCGCTTTTAACCCTTCGACTGCTGCAATGAGACGTATGTTAAAAATTAGAGCGCCGTGCGCAACATAAGATCCGCTTTGTTGATAATTAAGAATAGGATTGTCTTTTCCTGGAATGTTAAAAATGCGAATTGTGTTTTCATTCACGATTCGAAATCGCCATGGTTGAGAGTTATCTCCTGAAGGAGCCCACACTGCCTTTTCAAGTATTTTTTTTAATTTTTCTTTTGAGATCATTCTTCTAATTTTTCTGCAAATAAATTATCGAGATTTATATCAATTTTCCCTCTATGTATGGGGAACCCAAGAGCTATTTGTTTTACTGCATAGGCTACAACAACTCCGGATAAAGTCGCAGCGTCCCCAAGTTGAGGCCATGAATAGAGGCTCTTCCCTACTAACGCCAGGGATTCAAGCATGCGTGGAACAATTAACTCTAAACCAGCGATTTTCGAAGCAAGTTTCGGGAGCTCATGGGCTGGGAAGTTTTTAAATTCATCCAAGGTAATGTCCCCTATCAATCCGTTAAAAAGTTTTGTATTTTTATCTAAATCGTAACGCTCTATATCGACTATCACTCCATCGCCGTTATCTGTTGCCATAACTACTGGGATACCTCTTTTTTTTGACTCTTCTCGAAGGAAAATTTTAGTCTCAAGATTATCTGTTTCCTCAACTAAAATATCAACGCCTTCAAAAAAATCAGAAACATTTTCAGAAGTTACGCCGTCAGAAAACTCATCAATGATTGAGTACGGGTCCATTTGATAGAGATGCTCTCGAGCAACAGCGCTTTTTTTCTTTCCAACTTTAGTGAAATCATAACGGACGCGATTCATATTTGATCCAGAAAGAACATCAGGATCGGCAATCTTCATATGGCGCGCCATGCCCATCATATTTATGGTGAGCGCACAGTGACTCCCGACACTCATTCCTGCAAAGGCAATGCACAAGTTTCTAAGTTTTCCCTGCTCCTCAGCAGTAATCAAGTTTTTGTTTCGAGCTGTTCGTAATTCCTGATGTAATTCGTCATCGAGAAAATGAACAAGAAAATTATTCCATGGAAAAAGAAACCATGAACCACAAGTTTCAATATCTTTGCCAGCACAATGTTCTTCTACGAATTTTTTTAAATCCTTTTTATAATCTTTTTCGAATTTATACTTAGGATTGCGAATGAGAAACAGGTCTTCAAGTAACTCGCTGTAAGCATCAACCTTGTGTGCCCCATTAAGCATGCACTGTTCAAGTTCGGTTGAATCTATTAATTTCGGTTGTGTTATTTTTTGACCCATTTTTGTTTTATACCAGAGGCAAAGTGTGTAGAATCGCCAAGTGACCAGAATACTATTTTCGGATAAGCTCGTTTTCCTAAAAAATCGGATAATTCTCGAAATTCTGAATTTTTTTCTCGAAGATTAGCAACAACAGCTTGTAAAAAACGTTTTTCATATTTTTTGTTCATTGCTACATTTCTTTTCATTTCTACATTTAACTCTAAATATTGGTCATTTTTTGAATCAAAAACTGTGCGTAAAGTAAATTTACCAGTTAGATAATCTTGAAAAGGCTTTTGGAGCAAAACTTCTCGGAGTGTTTCGGGATAAATTTGAAGTCCATAAATTGTAGCAGAAAGATCAGTTCGTTCATAAACATACACAAATGGAAGTTCGTAAATTTTTACATTGTGTTTTTTTGCTTCTTTTGAAATGTCGATTTTAAATTCTCTAAGTATGCTTTTAAGTTCAGCAAACGTATACACACCTCCGTGGTCGCCAACGGCATACCGCACTAAAGGAAGTGCGCTTGTTCCAGTAAGAATAATTTCATTATTAATTTCTTCAAAAAACAAAAAGTTAGGATTATACTGGGCTAATGTTGGAGTACGATTCGTATCTCCAAATATTCTTTTAGCTACATCCGGGTTCTTAATAACTAATCTTCGAATAAGAATAGAAGTAGGAGTTTCAAATGCCATCGCACCTATGTCAGCCGTGCCATATATATTTAAAGTTTCATTACAGACATTTTTTATATTAGTTTTTTCTGCAAGATAATCTCTAAACCCTTCAGTGAAGGCCTCTGCGGCGAAAAGTATTTTAATATTTAACTTTTGTATGTTAATGCCTTCATCTTTAGACTCATCGATAACATCTTTTATGAACGGAGGGTAACCAACAAGAATTGTTTGATCGTAGTATTTTGAAAGATTTCTCAAAGCATTGAATATCTCTTTTTTGTTAACTCCAGGAGCAATGAGTGAAAGGGGCGAAAAACGACTGCTCACTAGTTCAAATGCTTTATATGTTATTAGTCCCCCAATCCAAACACCCATCCCAAATGCGATAATTACTAAAGTTTTTTTTCTTTTATTATGTGTAAATGATTTTAAAAAAGACTCCAATACTACTGAATACTCCTCTTCGAGGTTGGAACTTCGTGGAAAATAAAATGGGGTTCCCGTAGAACCTGAAGTTGAAGAATATTCCAACTGTTGAACTAATCCGTTCCGAATCAGATTCGGAAAATACGCTTTCTTTAAGTATTGTTTTTTATTTGTTAGAGGAATTTGCTTAAATTGTTCCCAGGTCTTTACTGATTCAGCTTTAAAACGATGCTGCATCAGAAAATCTTTATACGCAGGTACGTTTTTTACTGTATCTCGAAAAAATTTCAAGGCATTTTTTCTTTGGAGTTTTTCCCAATAATCAGAAGTGCGTGTGTTTAATTCTGCTTGAAAATCATGCGGAATAACTTTCTTCTTTTTCATGTTTTTGTCTAACCCAAAAAAAAGAAACGCTTTTCCGCAATCATATCGGCAATTTCATTGGTTGGGCGCTTTTCACTCCCAGATTGGTCAATAATGAGGTCAACAGTATTTTTGAGATTATTTATATTTTGTGTCACTCTTTCCGCAGAATATCCTCCTTCCTTTAGTTCATCAACAACGTTTATTAAACCTCCAGAATTCGCGAGGTAATCAGGTATATAAAGAATGTTCTTTTGAAAAAGTTTTTTTCCTTCTTCTCCAGAGGCAAGTTGATTGTTTGCTCCTCCACAAATAATTTTACAAGATAACTCCTCTATCGTATCTGAAGTAAATTCATCTCCCATCGCACATGGGGCGTAGATATCAACTTTTTGTTTATGAATCTCGGCAGGATGCACTGTTTCAAATTCAAGTTTTCTTTGCTCGGCCAATTTGATCCTTTCTGGGTTTATATCAGATATGAAAATTTTTGCACCATCCTTATAGAGCATTTCAGCGAGTTCAATGCCGAGCCCACCAACGCCTTTAATTGCTACGGAAAGTCCGCTGAAAGAATCTTTATTAAAAAGTTTTTTGACAGCGGCTTGCATGGAAACAAACACACTCAATCCAGCCCAATACGCCGGCAACCCCCCCACTCCCGGCCTCCCCACAATGGTCTTGCCTGAAGCAGCCAAAACCTTTATGTCGTGTTCATTTAACCCAACGTCTTCGCCCGTATAAAAAATTTCTCCTAGAGTATTAACAATTTCTGCGTAAGAATTGAGGTACGCATCGGTCTTTTTTAAATCAGCAGATGGAGCCATCAGTACCGCTTTGGCGCCACCAAATGGGACTCCTGCAATTGCACACTTATACGTCATTGCTCGGGAGAGTCTGAGTCCATCACGGAGCGCTACTCTTTCATTTTCGTAAAACCAAAAACGTGTCCCGCCAACTGCCGGTCCTAAATTTGTATTATGAATTGATATAAATCCTATTAAGCCCACAGAGGGATCTTCAATTTTGAAAACTTTCTTGTGACTGTCGTGCTCCGGAAATACTTGTAAATCAGAGCCAGACAAAGCTGAAATTTTTGTTTCTGCAGACATATTTTTACCCTCTACCGAAAAAGAAGAGGCCGGCAATCGGGGCCGCAAGCCACCAGAAAAAGGCGTTCTCGGAAGTGAAGAGCGCTTTGGTCGGTTCGGAAAATGTGTACACCTCTTCAATCGGCAGTATGTGGATGGCGATCGCCAAAAAGAGGCCCGCCGTCAATGCGGCAAGGACGGCGATATTGATGAATCCCACATTGTTCGAGGCCATGAAATACGAAAGCCCTGAAAATGCGATGAGAGCAACCAGAACAAGCACTACGTACAGCCCAATATGGACATAGGCGGTGTCAGGAAGAATGGAAAGGAATGGGAACGCCATATACAAAGGAACTCCTGCATAAATCGCAGCAATCAGAGGCATGAGACGGTCTCCTCCAAAATAAAAAGCGAAGACCGCGATGATCCCCGCAATAACGATGAAAGCAAAAAAATCCGTACCGAACCCAATCAGTATATCTACGGCGGAACGAACCGGTTCTACTATATTGGAAGCGCTTGAAGCGTCCATGAACTTGATTGTACCACAATTCACTAGATATCTAGGATCTAGAGTCTGGTTGTCTAGCGGGAATTAAACTCCTTCTTCTTTTAATTTTTCGACTGCCTTTTTTGCATCCCGAGAGAGTTTGTGAGGAAATTCAACCTTGACCCGTATCAGCAAATCGCCCCGTCTGGTTTTGTCGATAGGTACTCCCTTCCCTTTCATGCGGAGAATTTCGTCGGGCGAGCGCAGTGCAGGAACCTTCACCACAGTGGGACCGTCCAGTGTTTCCAGAGTGTATTCAACACCAAGAAGTGCATCGGATATTTTTATAGGAAGATCGGTAACTAAATTGAATCCTTCCTTACGGAATTTTTGATCAGGTCGGACATGTACCTTGATGTACAAATCTCCTGTCGCACCCCCCGATATTGCTTCCCCCATACCGCCCATCCGAATCACTTGACCATTGTCGATGCCTGCGGGGATGGCAACCGTAATTTCTTCCTCGCGATGTTCTACTCCCCTCCCTTTGCAGGTGGTGCAGGGCTTTTCCGGCACTTCGCGCTTCCCGTTACAGGTTGGGCAGAGCGAGGAGACCGAGAATACACCAAACGGCGAACGACGCGATTCAACCACCTGTCCTTTGCCGTTACAAGTCGAACATGTTTTTGTTTTCGAACCGGGTTCCGCTCCGTTTCCGGAACATCGAGAACACGTTGCATCCTTTGTTATGAGCACCCGCCGGGTAAGGCCGAAAATCGATTCACGAAAAGAAAGCTCTATGTCTATGGAGATATCGCGACCGCGTCGCCCCCCTCTCCCTCCTCCAAAGATGTCGGAAAATCCGCCAAAGATGTCGTTGAGATCGATATCGAAACCGGCCTGGGAAAAATCAAAACCTTCAAACCCCGGCGCGCCGCCCTGGCTTGACCCCGGGCCCGCACCGCTGAACACCCTGCCATACGAGTCGTATTCGGCACGCTTCTTATCGTCGGAAAGAACGCTGTATGCCTCGGACGCTTCTTTGAATTTTGCTTCATCTCCTCCCGATTTGTCAGGGTGGTATTTGTGGGCGAGTTTCCTGAATGCTTTCTTAACATCCTCCTTCGAGGCTTTTTTATCGATACCGAGGATGTTGTAGTAGTCTTTGGACATGGTAAGGGGAGTGGTAGATGACAGGGTACAGGGAACAGGTTAGAATTTCAACTTTTTGATGAGAGCGTGCAACATTCGGCTAATTTCATCGAGTAACGGCATTGCTGACGTGTGGGAAAGTTTAGGGTATAAGTCATGTGCCAGCAGAAGTTGCGTTTCCAATTCAGCAAGAGAACCATGAGCAATACGCAAAAATTGAATGTAATCTTTTGTTGTTCCACGTCGATTGCTTGCCTTCAGCAATATTTGACGGAACTGATACTGCAGATCTTCTCATCTGATTCGTTAACCCAAAATTTTCTTTTTCCGGAAAGTGTTCAGTAACTACGTAGACCTCTCTGGCAAGTACCATTGCTTTTTGCCATACAATCAAGGATTTGAACACGTCTTTCATTTCTTTTTTGCCGTACACTACCCCCTGTCTCCTGTGACTTTCCCTTTACACGTCTGTGACATTGCCTTCAGATTCTTTTTGATCGTCTTTTTCTGCACCGTCCCCTGTTCCTTGCCCGCTATCCTTTCCTTCCTGTCCGCTACCCCCTGCTTCCTGTTCACTCTTTGAAACGTATTCAGCGATTTTCTGCATCTCGGTTGAAAGCGCCTGCGTTGCCGATTTTATAGCTTCAATATCACCTTTCCCATTCTCTTCTTTTACTTTCTGAATTGCGTCGGTAATCAACTTCTTAACATCTTCAGGAATCTTGTCTTTGTGGTCAGTAAGCGACTTTTCTGCCGTGTAGACGACAGAATCGGCAACATTGCGCGCCTCAATGAGCTCCTTGGCTTTTTTGTCGGTGTCCGCATGGAGATCGGCATCTTTTTTCATCTTTTCAATCTCCTCTTCTGAGAGCCCTGAGCGAGATTCGATGCGGATGGACTGTTCTTTGCCGGACGTCTTGTCCTTGGCGGTCACTTTCAATATTCCGTTGGCATCGATATCGAAGGTTACTTCAACCTGCGGCATACCTCGCGGTGCCGGCGGTATCCCATCAAGGATAAAGCGCCCGAGGGATTTATTATCGTTTGCCATGGCTCGTTCGCCCTGCACGATATGCACTTCAACGCTTGTTTGGTTGTCAGCCGCTGTCGAAAAGACCTGCGAACGAGATGTCGGGATAGTGGTGTTTTTCTCAATCAATTTGGTTGCAACGCCTCCCATAGTCTCTATACCCAAAGAAAGAGGAATGACATCCAAGAGAAGCACGTCTTTCACATCGCCCGCGAGAATTCCGCCTTGAATAGCGGCTCCTACGGCAACAACTTCATCCGGGTTGACGCCCAAGTGCGGTTCTTTCCCGAAAAAATCCTTCACCGCTTTTTGAATCATCGGCATCCTTGTCTGTCCGCCTACCAGAATGACCTCGTTGATATCCCCTACTTTGAATGGAGAGGCCTCCATAGCGCGCTTGGTGATTGTCATCGCCCGTTCGACAAACTCTGCCGAAAGCTCTTCAAGTTTTGCCCGTGTCATCGTAATCAAGAGGTGGCGGGGACCCGAAGTGTCCGAGGTTATGAACGGGATGTTGATTTCCGTCTGCACGGAACTCGAAAGTTCGATTTTCGCCTTTTCGGCCGCTTCATCAAGACGCTGTTTTGCCAAAGGGTCATTCAAAACGTCGATGCCGGATTCTTTTTTGAATTCCTCCGCTATCCATTTGATGACCTTCTGATCAACGTCCCGACCTCCAAGGTGGGAATCGCCGTCGGTTGATTTTACTTCGATAACATCGTCTCCGACTTCGAGGATAGAGATGTCAAACGTTCCTCCGCCGAAATCGAACACCGCGATTTTTTCGTTTTTCTTTTTATCAAATCCGTATGCCAATGCGGCGGCTGTCGGTTCATTGATGATTCGTTTTACTTCCAGTCCCGCAATTTTCCCTGCGTCCTTTGTCGCTTGGCGTTGCGAGTCGTTAAAGTAGGCAGGCACAGTGATGACCGCTTCCGTGATCTTTTCGCCAAGGCGCGCTTCCGCATCAGCTTTCATTTTCTGGAGAATCATCGCGGAAACCTCTTCGGGCGAATACCATTTATCCGCCATCTTTACCTCAATCCCGCCTTTACCGCTTTTCTGCATCTCAAACGAAACCACGCCTTTGTCTTTCTGAACAGCCGCTTCGTCAAACGTGTGGCCGATGAATCGTTTTATCTGGTACACCGTGTTCTTCGGATTTGTT
>Ga0210057_1010375_pt1 | contig 10556 bp, 9 predicted proteins | sample CryGeyCG2114_010_2_FD_183968 | JGI IMG/M metagenome (GOLD analysis project Ga0210057, IMG submission 183968) | Groundwater microbial communities from aquifer - Crystal Geyser CG10_big_fil_rev_8/21/14_0.10 (SPAdes) (version 2) | ecosystem: Environmental > Aquatic > Deep subsurface > Groundwater ...
GTGCCAGGGGTGGGAGTCGAACCCACGACCTCAACTTTATGAGTGTTGTGCTCTAACCAGCTGAGCTACCCTGGCGTCGATTTCATATTACCTAGAGAACAAAACCTAGTCAAATTGTTGCATTATCCGCGTTTTTATGTAGGATAGAGAACGCGGGGAGGAGCAACGGTTGCTCGCGAGGCTCGATTTTAGGGCTCATTAGTCCGTGAGGGTTAATGGAATTTCTGCCAAACTCGGTGAACCCTTCCGTATTTTTACAATGGCAACGCCGAGCCAATCCCTGATGCTATATTAGGGCAGGTGTAGAGACTAGACGGTAGATATCTGCTTTTCGGCAGATAAAGGCATAGTCCAGACCACAAATCTTTCTTTTTCTAAGAAAGAGCGGTGAAAATCGTAGTGGTAAGCATAACCTTGAGGCAGTAGGTTCAATTCCTACCCCCGCAACAGGATAATCAAAGAGAGAGCTTTTTAGTTCTCTCTTTGATTATGAATATACTTTAGTTCAATATTCATAAGTCCAGGGAGAAAGAAGTGATTCATTTTTGGGAAAACTATTTGAGGGTTCCCAACTCACAATTTTCAAAGACGAGTTTTATCCACACAAGGACGAAAAAAACATATTCAAATCAATCGAGGTATATGGGCACATTGAGAATAAAAGTAAGAAAAGCAACCCGACTTAGGAGAAGGGTGTTGGGAGCATTGAGGGCAATAGAGAAATTTCTCTAGGGAGTACTTCGTCGTTTATTTTTTGCCCGTTTGGGATATAATAAAAATATTATATGAACCTTGAAGAGATAAAAGAACGCGGGATTGCCGGCATCAAAGAGGCAAAAACGTTTGAGGAACTTGAAGCGGCGCGGACATGGTCCGTGGGAAGAAACGGAGTATTAACCGCACTCTTGAGATCACTCGCAGATATGCCGATCGAAGAGCGTCGGAAAATCGGTCCGGCGGCGGGAGTCTTGCGTACAGAACTTGAGAAGCTTCTAAAGAGGAAAAAAGAAGAACTTGTTGCAAAAAATGAGGGAGAACGCCTCTTTGATGTAACAAAGCCGGGGAAGAAAGCTTCTCTCGGACATCTTCATCCTCTCACGCGGATTGATGCGGAAGTGAGGGCGATTTTTTCATCGCTGAATTTTTCGGTGCTGGAAGGTCCCGAAGTGGAAAGTGAATACTACAACTTCGACGCGCTAAACATTCCCGAAGGCCATCCGGCGAGAGATATGTGGGACACGTTTTGGCTCCGCCAAAACGAAACTCCAAACTCCCAACTCCAAATTCCAAATAAATCCCAATTTCAAAATTCCAAATACGGAAAACTGCTGATGCGGACGCACACGAGTCCGATGCAGATACGGTATATGGAATCGCACAACCCGCCGTTCCAGATTATCGTTCCGGGGCGCACGTTTCGGTATGAGGCAACGGATGCCTCACACGAGATCAATTTCTATCAGGTGGAGGGGCTCATGGTGGGACGCGACGTGACACTCGCCAATTTCAAATTTATTATCGAGACATTTTTCAAAAAGATGTTTGGGGAAAATATAACATTCCGTTTTCGTCCGAGTTATTTTCCGTTTGTGGAGCCGGGAGTGGAGGTGGATGTGAAGATTGCCGGAGGGAAATGGCTCGAAGTGATGGGGGCGGGGATGGTGCATCGCAATGTGTTCAACGCGGTTCGTTATAATCCGGATGAAGTGCAGGGGTTCGCGTTCGGCGTCGGTCTCGATCGGCTCGCAATGATCAAGTACGGTATTCCGGACATTCGCCTTTTCTATTCCGGTGATCTGCGATTTACCAACCAATTTTAAATTTTAAGTTCCAAATTTTAATTCAATTTCTTAATTTTAAAATTAAACCAATTAAAATTCATTTAAAATTCTAAATTCAGAATTCAAAATTAAACCATGAAGTTCTCTTACACTCTCATAAAAAAATTAATGCCGACCGCACCGTCAAAGCATGCGCTTATTGACGCGCTTACGATGTACTCATTCGAGGCGGAGGGGGTTTCCGGAAATACGTTTGAAGTGAGTTTACCGCCGAACCGTTATTCAGACGCCGCATCGCACTCGGGAATAGTAAAAGAGCTCGGCGCTATTTTCAAAAAGAAGATAGCTCCCTTGGCGCTGAAATCTATGAAAGCGGTCGCTTCCCCTCGTCGCTTTTCAATAAAAATAGAGGATAAAGAGCGCTGCCCGCGATACACGGCTTGTCTTTTCAATAAGGTTTCAATAAAGCCCTCGCCGAAATGGATGCAGACGGTTTTGAAGGAGTGTGGACTGCGCCCGATTAACAATGTCGTGGATATTATGAATTATGTGATGCTCGAAACGGGTCAGCCACTCCATGCGTTCGATTATGAAAAACTCTCCGGAAAGAAAGTGCTGATACGAAGGGCAAAAAAAGATGAGGAAATAGTAACTATCGATGGAGGAAAATATAAACTTTCCCCCGAAACGCTCGTCATCGCGGACGCATCGCACCCGGTTGCGATTGCAGGAATTAAAGGCGGGAGTGGTCCCGAGGTTGGAGAAGATACGGTAAGCATCCTTGTGGAGTCCGCAAATTTCGAATCGGTGGGAATTTATTGCACATCCCGCGATATAAATCTCACGACGGATGCGTCGGTGCGTTTTTCGCATGAAATGGACCCCGTGCTCACATGGTTTGCTCTCCGTCGTGCCGCGGAACTGCTTGAAAAAGTGGTCGGAGCAAAGGTTGTTGAATGCTTTGATTCGGCTCCGCGTTCCGCCGGTCCAAGACTTTTGAGAATTGACGAGAAAAAAGTGAACAAGCTTTTAGGTACATCGCTTTCCGAAAAAGAAATAGCAGGTGCGCTTTTACGTCTCGGGTTTGTAAAAAAACCGAAGAGGTTGTGGGAAGTGCCTCCGTTTCGGACGGATATCGAAACGCACGAGGATGCGATTGAAGAAGTGATACGCCTCGTGGGGTACGGATGGCTTCCCGCAAAATCGCCACACGTGTATCTCGAAACCGCCACGCAAGACGAGATGATTCTTTTTAAGGAAAAAGCGAGAATATCTCTTGTCGGTTTCGGAGGGAGCGAGATATACACCCACTCGTTCGTTTCGGCGTCGTCCGCTTCTGCCGACGCCCCGTCGCTTGCAAATCCCATGAGTGCGAAATTTGAATACTTGCGCCCCTCTCTCATCCCTGGAATGGTTGAGTCGCTCGCGTTGAACGCAAAGTCGTTCGACACGGCGCGGATATTTGAAATAGGAAGAGTTTTTTCCAAGGAAAAGAACGCGGTCCGCGAACGCACGCATCTTTCGGTGGGGGTCCTTGGGAAAAAAGAAGATATTTTCTTTGAGTTGAAGGGTCTCACCGATACTTTTTTGAAAAGCATGGGGATTGAGGAATATACGGCGCGTGAGATGCGGAAAGGAGAACTTTCGAATGAGACACGCTTCTTTGCAATGAAAGAGGGAATGCGTTTGATTTTCGAGTCGGAAGAAAAGGTGTTTGGTTCAATGGGAATAGTGCGCGATCCGAAGAGAGAAGGAAAAGCGGTCGCGCTCGAGCTGGAACTCGATACGCTTCTTTCGCTTGCTTCGGGAGAGGCCGAGTACGCTCCCATATCGAAATTCCCGTCCGTGATGCGCGACATCTCGACGCTTGTCTCTTCGGATGTAAAGATCGGCGAAATGATTGAGATGATGCAGAAGACCGATCTCAAATTTATTTCCGACATTGACCTTCTCGACGAATATATTGATCCTTCATGGAAGGGGATGCAAAGTCTCACGTTTCGCATCGTATTCCGATCTGAGGAGCGGACACTTACGACCGAAGAGGTGGATCGAGAAATGAAGAAAGTGGAGGAAATGCTCTGCGACCGTTTTTCCGCCGAGGTACGATAAAAACGGTATCGTATACTGTGTTTTTATCTATTCTAATGTTCTTGAGAACATTAGAATAGATTGAGAGTTGAAAAAACAGTGTAAGAAAACGGTGTCAAGAACCGTTTTTGTGGAGCGCATTTTGATTTCTTTGGCGGAGTGGGTATAGTAAACAGGTAAATGCCCCCGTAGTTCAACGGATAGAACGAGGGACTTCTAATCCCTTAATAGAGGTTCGATTCCTCTCGGGGGCACCAGACAGGAAATTGCAAGTTTGAGACAGCCGCCTCGCTTCGCTCGGCGGTCAAAGCGTATTGCATTTTAGGCTCAAAGAAGAGAATTTTTTAATTCAACACAGAAATCTAGAAAAAGCCCTAAAATACGGGTTTTTTCTGTTGCCACAATTTAATTTGACAGATAAGTTGTTTTCTGTTATACTCAATGGGTTCCTAAAATGAACTTGGGAATCCTGGCTACGAAGGTTTCGTGGCAATAGTACATTCACAGGAGGTCCATCATGGACGACATCAGAAAGGGTCAGGTTGCGTTTCTGTTTTTGAAGCACCAACTGCGCGAAAAGGGAGTCCGACTCACGCCGAATTTCAAGCGCGAGATCGGGAACGAGGCGAAAGCCATCGGCATCTCCATCGAGGAAGCCACGGAGTTCGTGGAATCCATCGTTCGTGAGTTGGTCGAAGAAACGTTCGTGCCGAAGACCAACCAGCGCGGCTAGTCCGCACGTTCCAAAAGGACGACAGGGTGAGTTCTCGAAAGAACTCCTAAACGGGTAATTGCACCTCTCTCCATTCGTGGAGAAGCTGGGCAGAATAAGAACCGTTCCCCTCGTTTCGAGGAAAAATCCCGGGCGCATCACTCTCACGAGTGATGCGGTCTTTTTTTTGTTGAAGAAATTTTGGAATTCATATAAGATTTAATTGGTATTCGCTTTGCGAATTCTGAATTAGTTGCCGCAAAAGAAAAACTTGTCGTGCCCGAAGCAGATACGCCTCTGGTGGAAAATTGTCACCCAGTAGGTGATTCTACTGAATCAGCGGTGAAGTTCCCCGATACCATCCGCCTTCGGCGGAGCTACGGGGCAGGTCGCCGTCTTTCCGAATTTTTGCCCGCCAGAGTATTCTGAAAGAAAATTTAGGCGGGTGAACGGGGGGATTTTTTCGGAAAAATGCATTCAAACTAATTTTAAAATACTGCGCAAATAGAATTTGAACACGCGAAGCACGCAAAATTATTCACTCGCTCCACGATAAAATAAAATCTCACTACGTGGGGTTTTGTTTTTTAGTGCCGCGGGTCAGAATCGAACTGACGACTCTTCGCTCTTCAGGCGAAAGCTCTACCACTGAGCTACCGCGGCATGTATGTGTTCTAAGTTATTTTAGAACGCGAGGTAAATGAAAAGGTTCGTTTTTGTCACTCTCGTCCGCCCACAGCTCAAATTCCGATTTGAGCGAAGGCGGAAGCTACCGCGACTCTTTTTGTCTTTATAAACTTACTCAAGTATAATCAATATTGAAAAACCAGTCAAAATGGATTCCAAAACTCTTCTTGAAGTAAAAAATCTCTCGGTTACGCTTGGCGGAAAGGAGATATTGAAAAATGTTTCTTTTTCCGTGGCGCCGCAGGAAGTACTTGCCGTAATTGGTCCGAACGGAGCCGGGAAATCAGTGCTTTTGAAAGCGCTTATTGGACTTTTAAAGTCTTTGAGTGGCACTATTGTATGGAAGAAAAATATAAAAATCGGGTATCTTCCACAGCGTTTTCATGTGGACAGCTATCTTCCTATGACGGTCTATGAGTTTTTAAAACTCAAACCGAACTACGATGGATCCGGTGAAAAAGTTCTTTCTCTCGTGGGTCTCGACGTGGTATGGCTCAAAAAAAATCTTGCACACCTCTCGGGAGGAGAACTCCAAAAAGTACTTCTTGCATGGGCACTCATCGACAATCCCGAAATACTTCTTTTTGACGAGCCGACCGAGAATGTGGATATTGTGGGACAGGAATCCATTTATAATATTTTGCATCATCTGCAGGACGTGGTGGGAGTTGCAATTATCATCATTTCACACGATTTGAATGTGGTCTACCGGTACGCGAACAACGTAATCTGCATCAACAAGAATATGCTCTGTTATGGTGCACCGGATGCGACGCTGACCGCCGATCGCCTCTCCGAACTCTACAGCGATCACGCTTTCTTTCACCACCACCACGAACACGAAGGGCATCACGAACATCACCATGAGGAAAAATAACAAATTTCAAATGTCAAATTCCAAATAATATTCAATCACCAAGCTCCAAACGCGAAGTATTTCTAAGTTTTGATAATTGATTATTGGAATTTATTTGTTATTTGAAGTTTGGTGTTTGGAATTTAAACAACACATGATCTCTTCTTCTCTCTTTCCTTATATTTTAATTTCCGGAGCACTGGTAGCTGTCGCTTCCGGACTTGTCGGTTCTTTTCTCATTCTTCGCAGAATGGCTCTTATGAGCGACGCACTTTCACACGTTGCCCTCCCCGGTATCGCGCTCGGCGTACTTTTCCATTTTTCGCCGATATGGGGAGGACTCGCATTTCTTTTTTTCGGGATTCTTCTCATCTGGCTCATCGAACACAAAACCAAACTTGCGACGGAATCGGTGACCGGCGTACTTTTCGTGACCGCGCTCGCGATAGGGGCTATTCTCATTCCCGAGCAGGATTTGCTTGAAGCGTTTTTCGGAAGCGTGCAAGGCATCACCCTTGCACAGTCAATCATTCAAGGCATCGTGGCCTTGGGTGTTATATTTTTCGTACTGAAATATTTGAAACGGTTGACTCTCTTCTCAATTGCTCCCGATCTCAGTGCGGCAGCCGACAAATCATCGCTTTTTACAGAATTTATACTTCTCGCTCTTATCGCGGTTACCATTGCGATTGGAATCAGTTTCGTTGGCGTACTTTTGATAAGCGCACTCGCCATCATTCCCGCCGCCACCGCGCGTAATTTGGCGGATACATTTACCGGATTTGTGTTGCTCTCGGCGGTGCTCGCCGTGTTTTCACTTGTTTCAGGACTCTTTATTGGGAATGGGTACAATGTAAGTCCGGGTATTGCCACGGTGCTTGTCTCTGCCGCGCTTTTCGGTCTCAGTCTCTTTAAACGAAACTAATTATTGATTATGGATTTAACGAAAAAACATTGTGTCGCGTGTGAGGGGGGAGTTCCTCCCATGGACGAAGCGCGGGCGCATGAATATCTTAGTGAGGCGCTCGGGTGGAATATTTCCGACGATAAAAAGAGTATTCGGAGAGGATTTGAATTTAAGGATTTCGTGGGAGCTATGGCGTTTGTCAACAAGGTGGCGGATATTGCCGAGTCGGAAGGACATCATCCCGATTTACATATTTTCTACAATAAGGTGAAAATCGAACTTTCCACGCACGCAATCGGCGGTCTCTCGGAGAACGATTTTATCGTGGCGGCAAAGATTAACGCATTGTTGCGATAATAAAAAAGTCGTTGTGGTTCTGTGGAGGCATATTTTACCGATGACAGCTTAATAAGCTATAGCTTATTAAGCTGTCAGGGGTTCAGGTGGAAACGCTTGCCTAGAGGATTACTCTCGGTTATTCTGTAAATAGTTTCTCAAAAATTGAAGGAGGAAGTGTGAAAAAGTTATCTCTTTTTTCGCTGTTCTTTTTTTTCTTTATTTCTGTTACTGCCTTCCCTATGCTTGAAAAGGAGATGGTGGTAAAGAAGAGTATTGTGAATCGTCTTGCGCAGGCGAGCGATATTCTTCCGAGGGAGTATTTGGAAGCGGTGTTTGCGAATCCTTTGCTCCGCGTGGACAGCGTGATGATACGTGATTTAAAGAAGCGCACGAGTTATTTAAGTACATTCCTCGATTCGCTTTTTTCTCCGTGGTCTGTCGCGCGGGGGAAATGGTTTCTTGAGCAGTATAAAGATACGCTTCGAAATATCCGAGATCGGTTCGGTATTTCGCCGGAAATGACGACGGCAATGTTGAGAATCGAGTCTGACCTCGGTGAAAATCTCGGTAAATATATAGCGATGAACGCTTACTATACGCTCTACACGAAGGTATATTATTCTTCGCGACGTCGGGCGTTGGTTCTCCGAGAACTTCGAGCGCTCCTCGAGTTTTGCTATAAAACTTTTCCGCATCCTTCATTTCCGTATTTCTTCAGGAGTTCGTGGGCGGGGGCGATAGGGTACTGCCAATTTATGCCCTCGAATTTCGGACTTGCGGTGGACGGCGACGCCGATGATGTAATAAATATCGCCGAGAGTATTCCCGATGCGCTGGCATCAGCAGCGAATTTCCTTGAAGCAAACGGATATCGCAGACGACCTCAGATCGCAGTGCTCCGCTATATTGGGGGAAGTATGCGGACATCAGGCTGGTATGTGCTGGCCGTGTTCAAATATGCACGGCTTGTAAAATAAAATCCATCGAGTATTCGATGGGTTTTTCTTAGAAAGGTTCGTTTTCCGATTCTTCCTCCTCGGGAACTTCTTCCTTGTAGGAATATTTTCGTATGAAATATTTGAGCAACTGTTCTCCTCCGAAAATCGCAATGAATACGACCGCAATGCCGATTTCGACGTCTCGCACGATGCGTTCGGTGTGGAGGAGACTGAGTCCCGACATTAGAAAATAGGAAATAGCAGTGATGGAGGCGAACCAGAAAAGCGCGCTTTTCGTATACGCCTTGAGGAACTCTCCGAACTTGGCGCGCATCCATCCCGTGAGGAATATCATAATGAAGTTTGTGGCAGGAATGAATTTGCCGACAAAAAAAAGTTTTCCCATATTCTGTTTCAGGTGATAGGTATAAAACTGGTTGCGCCGGTTTTTTTTCTTTCGTTTGTGGAAACGCCACCCGAAACGGGTGGTGCGGATGATACGACCGAGTAGGTAGACCGAGATTTCACCGATGAAAAGTGCCGGAAGCGTAGTCGCGAGGAACTGTCCCCAAGCAAGACTTCCACTCACGATAAGAAAGACTGCAAGAAGAATGGTGAGTTCCCCTTGAATCAAAATACCCGCGGCGAGGATGAGGTCGGTCCACGAGGGATTTAACACTATCCATCCGCTCACTACGGCGAGTAAATTGCTCATGAGAGCATTATACCGTACAATGAGAAAAGAAATGAAGTTTATCCGAATATCTTTGCAACAATTTAATTATTCGCGAAAGTAAAGAATGGTTAAGATTATAGAATCTCATGGTTATAAAAAAGACGGGCGGATGTATTGAAGAAGAAAAAGTGCGGTTCAGTACCTCGCGCTCGGGTGGTCCGGGTGGGCAGAATGTGAACAAGCGTTCGACAAAAGTGCAGGCGTGGATAAAAGTGGAGGATCTTTTGCTCTCGGAGGAGGAAAAAGAACGCGTGCGGAAAAAATGTGCGCATCACGTGAATAAGAAGGACGAGCTCGAAGCGGAAAGCGAGGAGGAACGCTCGCAAGAAGCAAATAAGGGGAGGGTATTTGAACGCTTGGAAGAGATGGTCGCGGAAGCGGTTAAGCAAAATCCAAAACGTATTCCCACGCGTCCGCCCGAGGGAGCAGAAGAGCGGTTCCGAGAAGAGCGAAAATTGGAGAGTTTGAAAAGGCAGCTCCGCAAGGAAGGAAAGGATGCATCATTCCTTGAAGAAGAATAGCGTTTGCTTTTAGAAATTAAAAACTGTAAATTAAAAACTGCCTCTTGTAGGGGTTTTCATCCGGAGGTTTCGTTTCGAAATTTTAAATTCATCATTTGAAATTTCCACATATGGTGCCTATGGTGTAATGGTAACACGCGGACCTGTGGAGTCCTTAATACGGGTTCAACTCCCGTTAGGCACCCAAATATAAAAAGCGGTCTTGTGCCGCTTTTTGTTTTGGTTGCCAAAGCGGAACAACATTTAAACACCCCGATTTTATCAGGGTGTTTAATAGAACTTTTTCTACATTTTCCATATCAAGTAATTACGCGGTTGCGGAAATACTTGATATGGGTAGTTATAGTGTAAGAAACATCCCAATGGCGGCGAGGGTAATAAGCGCGAACGAAGCCCATACGAACGTCATGGAAAGTTTTCCGCTTCTGTACTCGCCCATAATTTTCTTGTTTCCCGCAATACGGGCAAGGAGAAAAATAAGCGGTACGGAGGCGACGCCGTTCAATACGGCGGTGTAGATAAGCGCTTTCATAGGGTTGATACCGACAAAGTTGATGAGAAGACCGACAAGTGTCGCGATGGTGATCACGCCGTAGAAGCCGTGTGCGCGTTTCAATTTCAAATTTAGGCCTTCTTTCCAATTAAGCGCTTCCGAGAGTGCGTATGCCGCCGAGCCTGAAAGTACGGGTACGGCGAGGAAACCGAGACCTACCACTCCAATCGCAAAAATGAGTTTCGCGATGAGGCCCGCGTTCGGAAAAGTTTGTACCAAGGGCTCAAGCGCTTGCGCCGCGTCCGCCGCGGTTGCCACGTTGGTAACGCCACTTCCGTGTAAGACCGTTCCAGAGACAACAATAATTGACCACGTGACAATCTCCGAGGAAATCATTCCCACGAAATTATCAATGCGAAGGGAGTGAATAAAATGTTTGGTGAGTTTCGGTATGCCGCGCACGATGCGGTGTTTTTCTTTTTCTTCTTCCACCTC
>Ga0210057_1010376_pt1 | contig 10556 bp, 10 predicted proteins | sample CryGeyCG2114_010_2_FD_183968 | JGI IMG/M metagenome (GOLD analysis project Ga0210057, IMG submission 183968) | Groundwater microbial communities from aquifer - Crystal Geyser CG10_big_fil_rev_8/21/14_0.10 (SPAdes) (version 2) | ecosystem: Environmental > Aquatic > Deep subsurface > Groundwater ...
TTATTTATAGTTTAACTCCAATTTTATATAATCTTGGCATAATTTTTGGAATTCTCTTTTTAACTCCCCATTTTGGTATTTTTGGAGTTGGAATGGGAGTGGTTTTTGGCGCCTTTTTACATATGGCGATTCAAATTCCCACGGCAAGAAATTGCGGATTTTCCTATAAATTCCTCTTAAATTTTGAATATCCGGCTATAAAAAGAATATTTAAATTAATGGTTCCCCGAGTTCTTGGAGTGGCGGCTCAACAAATCAATTTAATTGTCATTACTGCCATTGCTTCTACTATTACGTCTGGCTCTATCGTCATTTTCAGTATTTCTAATAATTTTCAGAGTTTACCGGTGGGTATCATCGGCGCTTCTTTTGCCGTGGCTATTTTTCCGACCCTTTCCCGATTCTTTGCTGAAAATCGAAAAAAAGAATTTTTAGAAAACTTTTCATCGATTTTCCGCCAAATTTTAGTTTTTGTTATTCCAATTTCAATTTTAATTTTTCTATCAAGAAATCAAATTATTGAAATATTATATCTGACCGGAAAATTTGGTTTGGAAGATGCCAAACTAACTTCGGCCTGTTTGGGAATATTCGCCTTTTCAATTTTTGCCCAATCTTTAATTCCCCTCGTGGCCCGGGCTTTCTTCTCTCTTCAAGATACCAAAACCCCAACTTTAATTACCTTAGCTGCTGTTTTCTTAAATATTATTTTAAGTTTTTCTTTTGTCTGGCTTTTGAGAGCTCCCAATATCTTTAGTAATTTTTTAGTTGAATTTTTTTTTCTCTCGAGAAATGAAAATACTCCTCTCTTGGGACTGCCATTAGCTTTTTCTATTTCAGCTATTTTCCAATTTATTTTATTGATTCTCTTTTTAAGAAAAAAAATAAATCTTTCAATTGACAACTGAAAGAAAAAATAATAATCTTATTATATCGGAATTTAAAAATAGCGAAGCGTCCGATAACGCTGTTATGCGCGAGCAAAACGAGCGCATATATTTAAAAAAGAGGAATCATTAAGATAATCGTACTTAAAATTACCAAAAAAATTACAATTTTCCAGATTATATTTAAAATTTTTCTCGTCTTGATTTGTTTCATAACTTCTAATATCTAATATCTAATATCTAACATCTAATATCCATTTTAGCAATGATAGGAAAAAGAAAAAAGAGGGATTTAAAAGAAGAGAGGATTTCCCAAATTTTATTTCCGCTTTTTACCTTAGCTTTAATTGGATTTTTATTAATTTCAAATTTGAAAATAAACCAAAAAAGAGCAAAGTTAACGGAAGAAATTGAATCCCTGAAAAAAGAACTCGAAATTTTAGAAGAAAAAAAACAAAAATTAGAAGCCGGACTTTCTCAGACCGAAAAAGAAAGTTATTGGGAAGAAAAAATCAGGCAAGAGGGGTATATGAGAGAAGGAGAAAACCCGGTGGTGATTTTACCTTCAAAAGAAATCCCAAAAGAAAAGGTAGTTGAAAATCAAAAATTAACAGAAAAAACTAAGAATTTTTTCGCGGGATTAGTTGAGTGGTTCAACGCTACCTTCCCAAGGTAGAAACACGGGTTCAAATCCCGTATCCCGCTTTGCCGATGTAGCTTAGTGGTAAAGCAGTGGTTTCGTAAACCACCGACGGCAGTTCAATTCTGCCCATCGGCTTGCTTAAAGGGCGGGGTGGTTAGAGAGGCAGTAAACAAGACGGTTGTTTAAGGCAGCCGTCTTTACTTTTGGAAAATTTTGTGTTAAATTTGACCTAGTATGAAAACCATTCAGGGAAACCGAAGGTTTAGAAAAAATAAAACTATGAACGATTTAAATATCCAAATTAAAGATCTTCAAACTAGACTCCATCGCCTGATGGACTGTCTTTGACATTGCCAGAAAGCGAGAAAGAATCAAAATCTTAGAGAAGGAACTTCAAAATCCCGAAGTCTGGAAAACGCGAGAGAAGGCGATAAAGATTTCCCAAGAATTTAATCAATGTAAAAGGGAGATAAATGACTTCAATTGCTTAGAAAAGGAATTAGAGTTTTTAGATAGTGAAGACTACAACCCGCCCACCACCCTCCCAGGCGAAGCTTGGGCCCCTAAAATTGCTAAATTTGAAAAGAAACTAAAAGAAAAAGAAATTCAAACTTTTCTTTCGGGAAAATACGACCAAAGAGGAGCAATTTTATCTATCTATGCCGGAGCTGGCGGCAAAGATAGCCAAGATTGGGCAACAATGTTGTTAAGAATGTATGAAAGGTATTGTCAGAGAAAGGGATTTAAAACTGAAATTTTACATCAATCCTTTGGAGAAGGCGGGGGGCCGGAAGGAAGAATAGGAACAAAGCAGGTTTCCTTAGAAATAACAGGACCCTTTGCTTTTGGTCTTTTTAAAAAAGAAAACGGGGTTCATAGGTTAGTGAGAATTTCACCTTTTTCACCAAAAAAGTTAAGACAGACCTCCTTTGCCTTAGTTGAAGTAATTCCTGAAATTCCAATAGCCGAGACAGGTTTAAAGATTCGACCAGAAGAACTAAAGACGGAATTTTTTCATGCTTCGGGCCATGGAGGTCAATATGTTAACAAAAGGATGACCGCTATTAGGCTTACCCATTTGCCAACCGGAATTCAAGTCACCTGCCAGATGGAAAGATCTCAGGCTCAAAATCTCCAAAAGGCAAAGGAAATGCTTTTTTCAAAACTGGAAAGAATTTTGGAGGAAAAAAAGAAAAAGGAAATTTCTGAATTAAAAGGAGAAAAAATTTCAGCCAGTTGGGGAAATCAAATCAGAAGTTATGTTTTACAACCCTATAAATTAGTAAAAGACCTTCGTACGGGAGTTGAAACTAATAAAGTGGATGAAGTATTGGATGGCGAACTCCAAGGATTTATCAAAGCCGAAATAAAACCCAGCATGACAAGTTCGACAACGCCGCTTCGAACCTAGAAATAAATTTGAGAAGAAAACTATTTTGTAAGTTTTAGAAAGAGCGGCGTAATATCGCGAAGCGAGTCGAACTTGCTCTACTGGGTAAATTGTAATATGGTCAAAGAAGATAAATCTTCTTTTCTATCTTCGTTTGCTCAATGAAATATTTATTTCATTTCGACGTTCGAGAGATAAATATAAATTGAGCGAGAGATGAGATTTATCTCATCGAACTTATAAATTAAAACTCAATGTTTAAATTTAAGAATGTGACAAAAATTTATCCAGATAGTTCTGCCAACTCGAATGATATCGTTGCTTTGGGAAATGTCTCCTTTGAAATTAAAGAAGGAGAATTTGTTTCAATTGTTGGGAGATCTGGAGCCGGAAAAACAACTCTCTTGAAACTCATTTTAGTAGAAGAAAAACCAACAAAAGGCAGAGTTTTTTTTGAAGGGGAAGAGCTCTCGAAGCTCAAACCAGAAAAATTACCCCAACTGCGAAGAAAAATCGGGGCCGTTTTCCAAGATTATAAACTTTTGGCTTCCAAAACAACTTATGAAAATGTTGCTTATGTGCTCCAAGTTATTGGCGCCTCGGATTTAGAAATTGCCCGGGATGTCCCAAAAGTTTTAGAGATTGTTGGATTACAGGATAGGACCAACAATTTTCCAGCCGAGTTATCGGCCGGGGAAAGGCAAAGAGTCTCTATTGCCAGGGCTTTAATTCACCGACCAAAGGTGATTTTGGCCGACGAACCAACCGGAAACCTCGATCCCTACAATACCCTAGATATCATCAAACTTTTATTAAAGATTCATGAGATGGGTACAACCTTAATTTTGGCAACTCATAACAAAGAAATAGTGAATCAACTTGGAAAAAGAGTTATTACTTTAGAAAAAGGGAGAATAATTAGGGACGAAGAAAAAGGTCGTTTCATTCTTTAACCTATGGGAACTACATTAAAAAGAATAATTATTTCAGGTTGGCAAAACTTTTCGCGAGACGGGGGAATAGCCGTTGCTACTATTTTCATTTTGGTGATGGTCATTTTTTTAGCGAGTACTATTTTTCTTTCAAAAGATATCAGCCAATTTTTAATTACATCCTTACAGGAAAAGGCAGACATCTCTGTTTATTTCAAAGAATTTGTATTAGAAGATGATATCCTAAAAATTAAAGAAAAGCTTTCCCAAGTTCCTGAGGTGAAAAACGTGGAATATGTTTCTAAAAAAGAAGCTATTAAAAGATTGGTCGAGAAACATCCGCAGTTAAAAGAGAGCGTCCAAGAAACAGAGGGAATGCTAAATCTTGCCTCCCTCAATGTTAATGTTTTTGAAGCTAATCAATACCAGCCAGTGGTGAATTTTTTAGAAAATTCAAATTTCAAAGACCAAATTGATGGGGTTGATTATTATAAAAGAAAACCGGTAATCGAGAAAATTTTTTCCCTGACATCTCTTTTTAATAAAACCGGTATTTTTCTTTCAATAATTTTAATTATTACTGCCATTTTGGTTACTTTTAATACGATTAGATTAGCAATCTTAAATTCAATTGAAGAAATTAAAATTCAAAGATTGGTTGGCGCTTCAAATTGGTTCATCAGAGGACCGTTTTTGGTCCAGGGAGTAATTTCTGGGTTCATTGCTGTTCTTATCTCCGCTTTAATTTTTAGTCTCATTTGTTGGTTCTTGAGTCCGAAAATTGAATTTTTCTTTGCCGGACTTAATCTTTTTAACTTGTTTATTAAAAATTTGTGGATTTTACTTTTAATTCAATTTGCTACCGGAATTTTACTGGCAGTAATTTCCAGTACCATTGCCATCAGGAAATATTTGAAAGTTTAATATACACGAATAAACGCGAATTTGAACACGAATATACGCGAATACTCCGGGGTCTGCTAATGGTAGGCAACATGCCTCTGGAGCATGGAATCTACGTTCGAGTCGTAGCCCCGGAACTACATGTATTGTATCTATATAATTAAAAGCCGGGATTATGGGACAAGAGATGTTGGTAGCACTGATAATCCGATTCGGAGATTGCGAGAGCATAATGATGGCAAATGTCGATATACTAATGTAGAGGTTCTCCGCCAGAGGCGGACTCACCTTTGGCGAGGATTCCTACCCCCGCAGCACGGGTCAGCGCAGTGCCGAAAGATTTAAAAGTTAAATATGAAATTCCAAAAAATTCTCATAACAGGATTTGAAGAGTCAGAACTTCTTCCTGAATTCTGGAAAAGGATAGATGCTATTTGCGAACAAAGATTATGGCTACCAAAGGAAAGTTCTGAAATAAAAACTAAACTCAAAGACATTGACTGCTTGCTTGTAAAGTTCAATCCGGTCCCAAAAGATTGGATAGAAGCTTCTCCGAGTTTGAAATACATCGGGGTGTTAGCTACGGGTTATGGAAAAGTTGACGTTGGTTATGCAAAAAGTAAAGGAATTGCTGTTTGCAACGTTCCGGGGTATGCAACTGAGGCGGTTGCAGAATTTGTCTTCGCTGTAATTTTAGACCGCATTAGGGAGATAGAAAGAGGAAAGAAACAGACGAGAGAGGGTAATTATTCTGAAGCCGGGTTTTCGGCTATTGAAATCAAAACTAAAATATTTGGAATTTTAGGTTTGGGGAGAATCGGTGGTAGGGTTGCAGAGATAGCTTTAGGTTTTGGCGCGGATGTTAGATATTGGAACATTGACAGGAAAAAAGAGTTTGAAATAAAGGGCATAAAATACGAGGATGTGGACGAATTGATTCCCAAATGCGATTTCCTTTCACTGCATTTTTCCCACGTAAAAGATACTGAGAATTTCTTGAACCAAGAAAGAATCCAGAAAATCAAAAAAGGAGCTGTCGTAATTAACACGGCACCAATGGAATTAGTAGATATCAATGCTTTAGAAAAAAGGCTAGAAGCTGGAGATATAACCTTTATCTTAGATCATTCTGACGAGATGTCTCAAGAAAATATAAACCGGCTTTCAAAATTTAAGAATTGCATAATTTACCCGCCGATTGCTTATATAACAAAAGAGGCAAGCATAGCAAAACAGGAAATTTTTGTTGGAAATATTGAAAATTTCCTAAAGGGAAAACCGACAAACCAAGTTAATTGATACAAAATTGAGTGCGGTTGGCCCTGAATTTACTTGTGGTGAGGTTGTTGAATCATTGAAGGGTTCAAGAGACCGCCCCGCCTCAAAAATCGCCAAAACGGCAGCGGAGGCATAGTTACAGAACTTTAAAGGAATTGTAAAAAAGAAAAAGTGAAAGTCATTAAATTGAGTAATCAAAATCAGGCAATTAAGCAAGCAGTGGCCGTCTTGAGAAAAGGCGGTCTTGTCATTTATCCGACAGAAACCTGTTATGGCATTGGCGGGGACGCCACTAATCTAAAGGCCGTTAAAAAAGTTTTAGAATTTAAAGGAAGCCGGGGAGGCAAACCAATCTCAGTGGCTGTTTCGGATAAAGAAATGGCTAAAAAATACGTGGTTATTAATAAGACGGCTGATAACCTTTATCAAGAGTTTTTACCAGGTCCCTTAACAGTTGTTTCTAAAAGCAAGGGAAAAACGATTAGAGTATTGGAAGCAGGCAAAGAAACTTTAGGAATTAGGATTCCCAGATATCCGTTGGTTATTAAAATAATCAAAGAATTTGGCAGGCCGATCACTTCAACTTCAGCTAATACTTCCGGCAAGAAAACCCCTTACTGCCTTAAAGACGTTTTAAAATACACGAGTAAAAAGAAACTGGAATTGATTGACCTTTTCTTGGACGGCAATCGTTTGCCATTTCATTCACCTTCAACCGTGGTTGATACAACCTTGAATACACCTACAATTTTACGCCGGGGAGAGATTAAGATTTCAAGGACCAAGTCTAACTCTTTTATTTCTAATTCTGAAGCGGAAACAAAAAAGATAGCTCAGGATATCTTAGAAAAGCATTTAAAGCTTTTGTCAAAAAAGTCTTTGATCTTTGCCCTTCAGGGAGAATTAGGCTCTGGCAAGACCCAATTTGCCAAAGGCCTTGCTCTGGCTCTTAATCTTAGGGGAAATATTGTTTCTCCCACCTTTACGATCATCAGGGAGTATCCTTATAAGCTTGGCCGAATGTCCGGCATGTTTTATCATCTTGATACCTGGCGATTGGAAAGGGGTGAAGAATTACTGGAATTGGGATTGGAAAAAATGTTAAAGCCCAGGAATGTTGTGGTGATTGAGTGGTTGCAGAAAATCAAGCCGATATTAGAAAGGTTCAAAAAAACGAAAAAAGCCCAACTCATTTGGGTTAATATCACAACAGAAGATTTGTCAAAAAATAGAAGAAGAATCGCCTATCAATCTTAAACCGAGAGTTCTTTTTGAATCTTCGTGGCAATCACCTGCATTTCTTTCTGAGAAACTTCCTTGTAAAGCCCGAAATTGAGACCGTCCCGGTGACCGTCGTTCTCAAAACGAGGAATGATTCGGATATGGGCGTGAGGAACCAGAAAGCCAAGCGTGACATAGTAGATAGTGATTGGCAAAAGCGCTTTTTTCGTTGCTAAACCAATTTTTTTTGCGGCTTCAAAGTAAGCGCCAAAATTAGGAACGTCATCAACCCAGCGAAAATGCTGTTTCGGGATTAGTAAAGATTGTCCTTTATTGACGGGTTTGATATCAAGAAATCCCAAAAAATCATTGTCTTCATAGACCTTATAGCAGGGGATTTCCCCCTTCACGATTTTGCAAAAAATACAATCTTGCATATAAGATATTATACAATAGAGTCTAGCCGTTATCAAAATGAAAAAGCATTATTTAATATTATCTATTGATACTTCCTGCGACGATACTTGTGCTGCTGTAACCAATAATGATTCGGTTTTATCTAATATCATTTCATCTCAAATTGAGTTTCATAAAGAATACGGGGGAGTGGTGCCGAATCTGGCCAAAAGAATGCATCAGCAATTAATTGATCCGGCAATTGCCGAAGCCTTAAAAAGAGCAAGGACTAATTTAAAAGAGATTGATGCTATAGCTGTTACGGTCGGTCCGGGATTGGCCCCGGCTTTGGAAATTGGGATTGCCAAAGCTAAAGAGCTAGTCAAAAGATTTAAAAGACCATTGATCAGGGTAAACCACATGGAGGGGCATTTGCTTTCTTCGTTCGCCAGAAATTCAAAAGGCATAGGGCCTTTTTCAAAGATAAAGCCTAGATTTTCCATTTTAGGATTATTGGTTTCCGGCGGTCATACCCAGCTGGTTTTGATGACGGATTTCGGTAAATATCAATTACTTGGGGAAACTCTTGACGATGCTGCTGGCGAAGCTTTTGATAAGGTGGCTAGGATGTTAGGTCTTGGTTATCCTGGCGGTCCAATCATTTCTGAATTGGCAAAAAATGGAAAAGCAAAATATGAATTGCCAGTGCCGATGATAGGATCAAAAGATCTTAATTTTAGTTTTTCCGGATTAAAGACAGCCTGCCTTTACAAATTGCAGAAACTGCCAAGGCCGTGGAACAAGCAATTCTATTGCGACTTTGCCGCCTCTTTTGAAAACGCGGCGATTGAAGCTTTAATGATAAAATTAAAAAAAGCAATCGCAATCTATCAGCCAAAACAAATCGTTTTAGGCGGGGGAGTTATTAATAATTTAAAATTAAGAAAAGAAGCGAGAAAGGTGGCCGGGCAATTTAATTTAGAGGTTTTCATTCCTTACGATAAAAAGCTTTTTACTGATAACGCAGCCATGATTGGAGTTTGCGCCTGGCATCAGGCCCAGAGAAAAGACTTTTTTAAAAAGATTAATTTGCTTGACCGAAAACCCAATCTTAATTTTAATTAATACTGGTTTTAAAGTACAATTAAAAGATTAAAACGAGCCAAAAATGTTTTTGCAGTTTTTCCCATTTTTCCTATCATGAAAAACAATAATTTACGAGAGTTATTTGCTATAAAATGCCTTTTAGGGGCCGCTTTCTTCTACTCTTTATTTAGTGTTTTCTCCAGATTAATGGGTGAATTTTTTTCACCGTTTTTCCAAGCATGGTCAAGGGCAATTCCTACACTATTAATTTTGCTAATAATTGGTTATTTTCGCAAAACATTTAAAAAAATAGATGTAAAAGACCGTAAGTGGTTTTTGGTTGTATGTATAAGCGCAGCTTTGGTAAACGCACCTTTTTATGTTGCCGCTATAAATATTCCCATTGGTATGACAATGTTTATTTTCTATGCGGCTAGTACAATACTATCCTATTTTCTCGGTTATACTTTTTTTAGCGAACATCTGACAAAAAATAAGATATTGTCTATTATATTTGCACTTATGGGTTTAACTGCAATCTATCTGGATAAATTACGATTATCAAAGCTTGAATTTATGTTCTTTGCCGCTCTTGCTGGCGCACTTTTTAGTATCTATTCAGTATTTAGTAAAAAGTTAAGTAATAAATATTCTAGCGAACAAATCAATTTCTTAGATTACATTTTTACTTTAGTAATTTATTTCGCAATATCAATTTTTATTAAAGAAACTTTTTATATAAAACTATTTAGTTTAGGTTGGCTATGGAATATCCTATATTCATTTGCGACCGTTGGAGCAGTTATCCTTACAGTTACAGGATTCAAAAATATTGAGGCTCAGAAAGGGAGTATAATTTTACTGACAGAGCTGATTTTTGTTATCTTGTTTGGTTTTATCTTTTTTAAAGAAGTTCCAACTTTAAATTCGATTGTGGGTGGTTTACTAATTGTTATTTCATTGGCAATACCAAATCTAAAAGTTTTAAAATTAGCAATGTTAGGGGAAGAAAACTGAAATCGTTTTCTTTGCTTGGCGGAGCCGAGCAAAAATTGCGCGCGGGACATAATAATTTCTTTGAAATTAAACGTTCCAGGCGAAAAATAGCCCTTCGGTAAACTTAAGGTAAACGGAGGCGCGGCGGGTGGTTCCTTCGATGGGCTCAGGATAAAGGCGCCGCGCCGGCCTGTTCCGAGCGTAGTCGAGGGAAGCAGCGAGCCCCGCAGGGGCGACCGTGCCCGTCCGTAGCTTTAGCGAAGGTGGGGCTAACATATTGAAGCTCGACATTTTTTGTAAAGAGTCAGCCCGAGTCAACACGGTATCGAGAGACAAATCGAAAAGCTAAGAACTTGAAGCTAGCCGGACAGGGGCCGATTTTTTGATTTTGTAGATTTTGACAAATTTGACAAAAATGCTATTCTTAGAATAATCCTATCTCTCTTTAGGCTGGAGAGAGATTGGAGGAGGATCCGGCACGGGTTCATACCCCAAAGCCGGATACCGGAATTATATTTGTTCTTTCAAGGCTCCCAAAACGGAGGCGTTTTATTTTCAACTAACTCAGCGGCTCTAACCTTCAGTCTCAACCAGTGGGTAAATGGGGTCAACTCTATTTTTCTAATAAAGCCGAAACAAAAAAAACAAAAAAATCATCACCGCATCAGCGGGCAATTTTTATTTTATCGCCGAAAAAGCGCCTGCCTACCGGTAGGCAGGGTTTTTTGGTAAAATAGATGAATATGAATAAGCAACCTATTAAACCTATTAAAACTAGTTTCTGGGATTTTAAGCATAAAAAATTTTATACTTCTAGGAAAGAA
>Ga0210057_1010377_pt1 | contig 10555 bp, 11 predicted proteins | sample CryGeyCG2114_010_2_FD_183968 | JGI IMG/M metagenome (GOLD analysis project Ga0210057, IMG submission 183968) | Groundwater microbial communities from aquifer - Crystal Geyser CG10_big_fil_rev_8/21/14_0.10 (SPAdes) (version 2) | ecosystem: Environmental > Aquatic > Deep subsurface > Groundwater ...
ATGGTTTTAATTCATTTAAATAATTAACCGTGATATCCACATCACTATTATATTTGACACCGCCGTCAATGTTAGTTTTTTTATCAGTAAAGGACATAATGCCAAAAACATCATCCTTCCAAAAACCCAAATTAATCTGATAGTCACTTAAATTTTCCTTAAATTCAAAATGACTGGCTTGTAATTTCTGCTTATAGTAAGCGGCTAATTCTTCTTTGGTTTTATCCAAGCCGTTCCAGGACAAATTAACTGTGTTGGTTTGATGGAAATCTACCTCAGAGATAGCTTTTTTTAAATCATCAACACTGAAATTTTTATTGATATTGATATTATCGCCAAAATTATCCGCTAATTTCTTTTTTAAATCCTCAGATAAAAAATTTAAAAACATCGTCAACATCCAGTCCGGCATCGCCTGTAACCCACTTATCACTTTAGCTCGGCCGTTCGGATTTTCTAAATTAATAACCGCTTGCTCCGATTGATAAATAGAGATGTCTTGTGGAAAATCACTAGGCAAGCCATCTACGGTTTTGATAATTGGACCGATAAAAAATTTTAAGGTCAAAAAACCGATTAAGCCCACTATCAATAAAACCAAAACTAAAGCGAGCAGAGCTTTTAAAAATGTTGGTTGGCGGCGGCGGTGTCTTTTTTGTCTGAGCGACCAATTAAAAGCTTCATCTCTTTCAATGTCTTGAAAATTGTCTAAGTCTATTCTCATGGTGTAAAATTAGTATAATCTATTATACATTCTAGCAGAAATTTGAAATAGTTAATAACCAATAACTTCGCCCTATTTTTAGTTCCCTTTTTAATCAAAATAATAATTTAAAAATTTTCAATTTTCAAACAATTAATTAATTTCTAAATGTCCAAAACGTTAATATAGGTGTTTTTAAAGATTATTGACATTATAGTAGTGTTTGAAAATTAAATCATTTTTATATTGTTTAGACCTGCCTGACGGTAGGCAGGAATTGAAAATTACAAGGTGAATGGCGTAGCCAGAGAGAGTGGCCTGGGCCAGAAATTATTATTACTATTTATTCTTTTATTTAACTGGATATACCAAATATCTTAAATATCTGTTATAATTTAATCAAATAAAATAAATAAAACCATTATAAATGACGATTAGAAAAAATACCATTATAGCCTTAGTTTTAATTGCCCTAACTATTGTTGCTAATCAAGTAATAGCCGCTGAATTTGACCCGAATTATTTGATTTCCGATTCCGAAATCACCAATTATAAATCTATGGATTTGGGCGATATTCAGCGATTTTTAGACCGTCGGGAGGGCACACTTAAAAGTTATGTCACTGTAGACAAAGAAGGCCAAGCAATTACGGCGGCCGAAACTTTTTACAAGACCGCACTTGATGCCATGATTAACCCTAAATATTTACTGGTTTTAGTTCAAAAAGAAATGAGCTTGCTAGATAATCCGGCTCCCAAACAAACTCAATATGATTGGGCCACCGGCTATGGTTGTCCTGATGGCGGTGGTTGTAATACTCGTTGGCAAGGATTTTTCAAGCAAGTTAATTCAGCCGCCCTACAAACTAGAGATTATGTTGATAACCCCGGTGATTATTATTATCAGCCCGGTGTTACTCGAATAATTGACAACACCCCAGTCACCCCTAAAAATGCGGCTACCGCCGGACTTTATTCCTACACTCCCCATGTTGATTGTGGCGGCAATTGTGGCGGCAATAAATTATTTTGGAATTTATGGAATAAATATTTCGGCAAAAAATGGCCGGATGGTTCTCTCTTGCAAGCGGAAAATAGCACTACCAGATATTACATTGAAAAAGGCGCTAAAAGGGAAATAGTTTCTAAATCCGTTTTTCTTTCTCGTTTTGACGCCAAAAAAGTTATTACGGTTTCCCAAGCTGACTTAGATTATTATGAAGACGGACCACCGGTTAAATATTTAAATTTTTCTCTGCTCCGCAACCCGGCTCAAGAAGTTTATATGATCATCAATGATACCAAACGAAAAATTGAAAATGAAGAATTATTAAAAAAGATTGGTTTTAATGAAGATGATATTACAAACGCCAGCCAAGCCGAGCTGGATCTTTATCGTACCGAATCCAATATCACCAAATATACCATTTATCCCACCGGTCAATTACTCCAAAACAAAACCAACGGTGATATTTATTATGTCCTGAGTGGCAAAAAGAAATTAGTGGTTAATTCGGAAATTTTAAACGCTAATTTCTATGGTGTCCCCATCAAAAAAGTAACCGCGGCTGAATTGGATATCTATAGCCCCGGCAATCCAGTCACCTTACCTGATGGTGAATTAATAAAAATTACTGGTGCCAATACAGTTTATGTGGTAAGTAACGGCAATATTTTACCAATTTTCAATTCTAAAATATTTTTGGCTATGAATTATAAATGGGATAATATCAAAATTGTGACCAAAGCCACATTAGAAGTTCATCAATTGGGCCAAACTATTACTGGTGATTGGTAGGATTTAAGAAAATAAAAAATTAATAAATTAATATTTAATTATAATAAATTATTTTCTTACTTTCTTGGCCCAGGCCACTCTCTCCCCCGGGGGACTCTCTCTTACTTCGTAACACCCCAGGGTGGCCTCTCTCGCTTCGCGATTCACCTTCTTCACCTTGTCTGGCTTCGCCATTCACCTTGTATTTTATTAATTAATTAATTTATATGTCTCTAGTTTTTAGCGCTATCTCCCCTCACCCGCCAATCATAGTGCCGAGTATTGGTCAGGATAATTTACAACAGATAATTAAAACCAAAGAAGCTTTGGATAAATTAGAACAAGACCTCTACGCCGCTAAGCCAGATATTTTGATTATTATTTCACCTCATGGCCAGGTTAATGCTGATAATTTTACAATAAACCTATCTGATAATTTTGAAATAAATTTTGAGGAATTTGGAGATTTTGCCACTAAAATCAAGGTGACTGGTGATATCACCATGATGACTAATGACCGAGAAAGAATAGCCAGTAAATCTCCGGTTAATATTATCTCGGAAATCAAACTGGATCATGGTGTTGGTATTCCATTTTTCTGCCTCGGCCAAAATCTGCCCCAAATTAAAATAATCCCTATTTATTATGCTCTTTTGGATAATCAATCCCATTTGGAATTTGGTAAAAATTTAAAAGAAATTATTCTAAGTTCCGACAAAAGAATTGCAGTTATTGCCTCTGGCGACTTGTCACATTGTTTAACGGAAAATGCGCCTGCTAAATTTAATCCGGCGGGCAAAGAATTTGATGATAGTTTAATCAATCTCCTAAAACACAGCGATTCACAGGGCATAGTGAATCTAGATAAAAAATTAATTGAAAATGCGGCTGAATGCGGCTTGCGTTCAATTTTAATTCTTCTGGGAGTTTTAAATAATATTAATTATAAAACTAAAATTCTGAGCTACGAAGCGCCTTTCGGTGTTGGTTATCTCGTAGCCAATTTGGAACTAATTTAAAAAAATAACAAATTCAAAATCACACCTGCCTACCGGTAGGCAGGCAATCCCATGTCCTGAATCGTCATTGCGAGCCTGCCTGCCGGCAGGCAGGCCTGCGAAGCAATCCCACTTTTATTTCACCTGAGATTGCTTCCCCGCCTTCGCGAGGACCCGCTCTGCTCCCTCGCCATGACGGTTATAAACCAAACTCTCAATAACAGCCACCTTCCTGCCTACCATACCTCCGGCAGACAAGCCGATAGGCAAGAACAACAAATAAATATCAAATTATAAATTCAAAATACTATGCGACTATTTTTTGAATTTCAGTTGTTATAATTTATTTGGAACTTGAAATTTTGTATTTGTTATTTTTTTTGATTATCAGTGTCAGCTATCACTTTAAAAAAATATTTCCATTTTTCTCCTACTTTACATAATTCCTTGGTATCATTTAAGGCTCGTTCGATTTTGGCCTTAGATTGATTCTTACAAATTTTAAACACTGAACCTCTTTTAAAATTAGGCACATTAAGCTCAGAAATAATACGCAATGCTAATTCTTGCCACTGATAAGCAGGGGGTTTTTTTTGTTCAATCTTTCCAAAGAGATCGCTTAATTTTTGAGGCCCGATATCTTCTTTCATTAGTCAAAGTTTAACAAATCACATTATAATTGTAAATTTGACTTTTTTCTAAATTTATAACATAATATAGATATGTTAGATATTATTTTACATCCCAATCAAATACTGCGAAACAAGTCACAAAAAGTGGCTAATGTTTTGACGGATAAAATTCAAAAATTAATCCCCGAAATGATGGCGACTATGGATGCTAAACATGGCGTCGGATTGGCTGCGCCACAAATCGGCCAAAATATCAGATTGTTTGTCATTAGTTATAAAGACCATAATTTAGCTATTATTAACCCGGAAATTACCAAAAAATCAATTTTAAAGGAATGGGATGAAGAGGGTTGTTTGTCTATTCCTAATCGCTATGGCCAAGTCAAACGACACAAAAGTGTGACTCTTAAATATCTAAATCAAAACGGTCAAACCGAGATTTTAAAAGCCAGTGGACTACTGGCTAGAATTATTCAGCATGAAATAGATCATTTGGACGGTATTTTATTTATTGATCTAGCCAAAAAATAACTGATATCACTTATTAAATTAACTAGCCAATGATCAAGACTCCGCTCAAAATTTTGTTTATGGGCACACCAGAATTTGCGGTGGCTTATTTAAAATCACTAATTGACAGTGATTTTTTTGAGGTAGTGGCTGTGATCACTCAGCCAGATAAACCACTTGGCCGAAAACAAATTATCACTCCCTCACCCGTTAAATTTGAGGCGTTAAAGCATAATTTGACAATTATTCAACCGGAAAAATTAAAAAATAATCCAGCCGTCTTATTCCAACTGCAAAAGATTGAATTTGATTTAATAGTAGTGGTGGCTTATGGTCAAATTATACCATCCGATATTCTAGCTCTAGCTAAATTAGGTAATATTAATGTTCACCCCTCCCTTTTGCCCCAATACCGCGGGGCCTCACCTATTCAAAATGCCATTTTAAACAACGAAACGACCACAGGAATCACCATTATGTTAATGGATGAGAAAATGGATCATGGGCCAATTCTAGCCCAAAAGAAATTTATTTTAGATGGTACGGAAACCAGCGAATCCCTCCACCAAAAAATGTCTGATAAACTTAGCACGGATTTTTTAATAGAAACTATTCAAAAATTTGTTGATAAAAAAATCACCGCTGCCATTCAAAATGATGATAATGCTACTTATTGTAAATTAATTACCAAAGATGAAGCCAAAATCAATTGGTCTGATTCAGCTAAAAATATTTCTGCTAAAATCAGAGCCTTTTATCCTTGGCCAGTCGCTTGGACAACTTTAAACCACAAAAAAATAAAAATATTTCCACCAATTAAAATAACTGACGGCGCCGGTGAACCCGGAAAAATATTATCAGAAAATAATAAGCTTTTAGTGGCTACGCCAGATAAATTATTGGAAATATTTGAATTACAAATTGAAGGAAAAAATAAAATCAAAGCTAAGGATTTTATTTTAGGTCATAAAAATATCGCCCATCAATCATTGGAATAGTTATTGCCAAATTTAGAAAATATATAACCGATAAAACCAATAAAACATAAATCCAAATAAAATTCTGCTCGAGTCAAATAATCGGTATAAATACTCATCACCACCACAAAACTTAAATACGCCATTAACATAATCGACCAATAGGTCGGTTTTTTGGTGGCGTATTGATACGCAGTAGCCAAAACTACGCCCCAAAATATAGAAATAAAAATAATCCCCAAATAACCAAAATCAACCCAAGCGGTAAATAAAAAAGTCGCGGTTATCCACCAATACAAAAATATCGGCTTCCATGGGATAACTACTGGAGATAGCGGTAGATCCAATATTTTTAAAACCGGATTAAAAACCGACAAATAATAACCGCCATTATAGTAATTATCCAAAGCAGGGGTGTAGAAAGTGCTGGCCTGCATTAAGGTTTGTAAATTAAAACTCGGAATTAAATATAGAGGTATCAACCAAGCCAGATTAGAGGGCAAATTAATGCCAGAGATATCAGCCAAATAAGTAAAGGGGGTGTAGTCTGGCGTATCCGCATAATAATCTTTATAAGTGATGTAGTTTCTAAAAGCCGGAATTATTACCGAAATAGCCCCCACGACCATTAAAACCACCACTGCAGAAATTATAATTTTTTTGAAATTAAGATCTTTTTTTCTTAAATACAAGTAAACAAAATAACTTAAAAGAATAGGTAGAATTATAATCAATCTGGAGGCATAAAGGATTAAAAGTAAAAACCCTAAAAAAATATTAAACCAAATAAATAATTTAAATTTAGAGTTTATATTTTTAAGCGATAATAAATAAAAAAACAATATCGGGATATAAAGCCGGGGCAAGAGAGCTAAATATTCCCAGAGGCCGAAAATATCCTTATTAATAATAAACCGCAATTTATCAGGGTTAGTGGAAAATATCGGCATCGTCTTAAAACGCCAAAAGATATATAAGTTAGTCAAAATAGTAAAGGTAACTAATAAAGTAGTTGTTATCAAAAATACTTTTTGATTAATAATATTATTATTTTTATCAGTAGTTATTTTGGCTTCTAATTTCCGATTGGTGATTAGATAAACCAAATAAAACAAAATTAAAAATAAAAAAAGCATCAACCAAAAATCAACAGACCAGGGTCCCTCTAGCGGGGATAAGCGCAGTTGAGCTACGCCCATAGCCATCAGCCAAATGGCCAACATTAAATTAGCCGGCGAAAATTTGTCACGAGCCCCAATATAAAAACCGCCAAAAACTAAGCCCAAAAATATAAAAATAAAAAATAAAATCATACTAATTAATGATTAAAAAATCCATATTTTAAAAAATATTTTAACGCGCTGATAAAAAACAACCACTGCTTTTTAACCACGGCAGTTTGACGAAAACTGCTGCCGCCATGATGAATAACCACTACCGCCGGATTATAAATTACTTGTTGCCCTGATTTTTTTATTCTCTGACATAAATCCACTTCTTCAAACCAAATAAAAAATCTTTCATCTAACAATCCAATATCACTAAAAACTTTTTTGGGGATTAACATAAAAGCCCCCATAATCTGATCCACTGGCTGCAACTTATTATAATTAAAATCAGTCTTTAAATAATGCTCTATTGGTTTTAAATGTTTAAAAATTTTAGGCGCTTTAATCAACATCAAAAATATCGGCCAAAAAGTGGGAAAATTCCTGACTGATGGTTGGAGAGTTTGATCATGGTTTAATAGTCTAGCGCCTAAAGCCCCGCAATGGGGATGGTCGGCCATAAATTTTACAGTCGTCTCCAAACTATTTGGTAATATTTCCGTATCCGGATTAAGCAATAAAATATATTCTCCGGTCGCCAATTTGATGGCCTGATTATTGGCTCGAGCAAAACCCAAATTTTTATTATTAGCGATTAACTTAACTTGTAAATATTCATCTTTAATCATAGCCACAGTGCCATCAATGGAATTATTATCCACCACTAATATTTCCAAACTCAAACCAGCTTGATACCGGTAGATAGAATCAAGACATTTTTTTAATAAATCCTGGGTATTCCAAGACACAATAATAATTGATAAATCCATATATTAAATCACCTCTTTAATATTTATATGCCGCCACTGGCCTAATTTAAGATGACCCAGTTTTAGTTTGCCAATCCTAATTCTGGTTAGACTAATAACCCGATAACCGCGTTTACCCATCATTTTTCTAATTTGTCGATTGATCCCCTCTTTTAAAACGAGGCGAACGACATTATTTTTAACCAAAGTCACCCGCACCGGCTGTAATTTATAGCCGGCCAATTTCATCCCCTCAGCAAAAGCCTTTTTATCAATTTCTAAAAATGGCTGATCAATGACTACCTCATATTCTTTTTCACAACCATATTTAGCATGAGTAATTTTATTGGTAAAATCCCCATCATTGGTTAATAGGATCAAACCGCTGGAATCTTTGTCCAAACGCCCCACCGGATAAAACCGGTCTGTTATTTTAACTAAATCCAATACCGATTGACCTTGGCGACTGCTGGCGCTGGCAATATAACCAACGGGTTTATTTAAAGCAATATAAATATGGTTAGATTTTAGTTTTAATATTTTACCGCTAAATTCTATTTTATCATTTTCATTTACTTTAGTGCCCAGTTCAGTAACTACCCGCCCATTAACTTTTACTTGGCCATTAGTAATCAATTCTTCGGACTTGCGACGAGACGCTATGCCAGCTGAAGCTAAAAATTTTTGTAATCTTATTGCCATATTATAAATTATGCTTTTTTTGAATGATTTTTTTCGCCTGGTTATATTCTCTAACAAAATTTAGCCAAAATAAATTATAAAATAATTTAGGTAGCCAGCGACTCATAGTGCCACCACTGGCCACTTTAAATAAAACCCGGTTAAGCCAAAATCCTTGGCCTCCCCTTTCACTGATGGTCAACCATAAATCCCAATCTTGAAACCTCTTAAGCGACTCGTCAAAGCCGGGAAAAACATCGCGGCGCAACAAAGAGGTGGTGTGGATATAAGGCATCTCTTGGAGTTGGGAAATATCATAAGGCCGAGATTTGAATTTTTTCCAGCCGAATTTAAAAGAGGCATAAGCGTAAGCTTTATCAGGATTAGCCGCCAAAACATCAAACATTTTAGCCAGCATATCGGGTCGCATAGTCACATCAGCATCGCAAAAGATAATATAATCTCCAACGCTTTTAGTAAAACCAAAATTTCTCGCCGCTGGCGCGCCTTGATTGGCTTGGTGATATAATTTTATTTTCCCACTCCATTTTTTTAAAACCCTTTCTAATTCATCAGTTGAACCATCATCTACTATAATCACCTCAAAATCTCTAAAAGTTTGAGCGAAAATACTAGCCAAACATTTTTCAATTGTTTTGGCGCTATTATAAATAGGAATAATAATGCTAATTTTAGGTATGTTCATAAGACTATTTTTTATAACCAAAGTAACCCCAAAAATGAAATAAGGCCCCTAAATAAGCAATGATTTTGATGATGATTTTTTTCGGCCAATTTAAATTGGCCAGGGGTTGATTGTGAATTGAATTATTTTTTTCTCTGACCAGTCCTCGGCTTTCCAAATAAGCTTTTTTTTGACCGAATTTTTTTTGTTTTTGAAAATAATTTCTAAAACCCTTGGCATAATCATGATAAATAATCACTTCCGGATAATACATTATTTTATACCTTTTACCAACCCGAGTTATAAATTCTTCACCCTCATGACCGTAATCCAAATTTTCATCAAATAAACCTATTTTAGAAAAAACTTTTCTTTTGATGGCGCAGTTGCCTTCTAGTAATACCGACGACTCCTGTGGTTTGTCACCTTGGTGGTAATGCGGAGCAAAATATTGCCAAAAATTATTATTAATCGGCTTAACTTGACCGGTAATAATATCTTCGCCGATCATAACCCGAGCTATATTTTCTAGCCAATTTTCAGCGGCCAGAGCATCATCATCAAAAAAAACTAAAATTTCTCCATTAGCTTTTTCAATCCCCAAATTGCGAGCCCAAGATACCCCCAAATGGCTTTCTCTAAAATATTTTAAATTCAAATCATTTTTAAACTGGGAAGCGATTTTGGCCGTGTCGTCTTCACTGCCATCGTCTATCACAATCACTTCAAAATTATCTTTCGGATAATTCTGCTTAATTAAGCTGGCAAGTGACCTATTAAGATAAGCGGCGCGATTATAAGTTGGTATGATTACCGACAACATATTTTTTTAACAATTACTTATTACTGCCCAAAATATTTTTCGCTTAAGATTTTTTCAATAATAAATCCTTAAGCTGAAAAATATCATTTTTAGAAAATCCTTTGATTAAATAAAGAATAATAATATAAGACAAAGCTCCTAGAGGGATAACGAAAATAAAATGGAGACGGTTTTTTAGGGTTAAAACCACCAGACCCATTATCAGACAACTGAAAATTATCTTGAGGGTTGATATCACCAGATATTTCTTGTCGTAATCAATAATTTTACCCACCAAAAACAAACCGATGGAAAACAGTAGTATATAACTCAAAAGAACGGAAATAGCCGCTCCATTATAACTAAAAATCGGAATTAAAATCAAATTAGCAATTATATTAAAAACCGCCACCACCCCCAAAATCGTAGTATTAGCCGTCTGCTTATTGGAGGCATTGAGCATCGCTCCCACCGGAAAATACAAAAATATTATCACCAGTGAAGCCATTAATATTTGTAGTGGTAAAATTGAATCTAAATAACTAGCTCCAAATACCGGGCCAATAACCTTATTAGCAATAGTGATTATGCCCACTGATAAAGGCATGGATATGATTAAAAGATAATACACTGACTTGGTGAAACTTTTGGCTAGCATGGCTTTGGAAGACACAAAATAATTACAAAAAGCCGGATAAATAGCGGCTGAGAAC
>Ga0210057_1010378_pt1 | contig 10555 bp, 9 predicted proteins | sample CryGeyCG2114_010_2_FD_183968 | JGI IMG/M metagenome (GOLD analysis project Ga0210057, IMG submission 183968) | Groundwater microbial communities from aquifer - Crystal Geyser CG10_big_fil_rev_8/21/14_0.10 (SPAdes) (version 2) | ecosystem: Environmental > Aquatic > Deep subsurface > Groundwater ...
ATGACCTTATGAGTGAAAAAAAATATGCTTACGCGTATAAGTTCGCTAAAGACCATGGTTTCACTGAAGATATAGCCAATTTTGCTGAAGCAGAATGGTTGGCGGGGTGGATAGCATTGCGTTTTATTAATAATCCAAGAAATGCTTATCGCCATTTTTATCGCATATATCATAAGGTAAAAAGCCCTATAAGCCTTGGGCGTGCCTCTTATTGGGCGGGAAGAGGTGCAGAAGCAAATGGCAATCTACGTATTGCTCAGAAATGGTATAGCATCGCAGCCAGATTTCCCACAAGTTTTTATGGCCAGCTATCTGCAGAAAAAATAGGTCTTCCAATACTTTATATTCCTTCTCCACCTTCTCCTACCTGGTCAGATATTAATCATTATAAAAACAGTGAAATAGTTAAGGCAGTATATATATTACAGAAACTTGGTCGGCCTTGGGAAGCTCGTAAACTCATACGACATGCTGTAACTCTTGCAAAAACTCCTGGAGAAAAAAGATTAATAACGGAAATGGGAATTGCTATTGGCAAACCGGATTTAAGTATCAGCGCCGCAAAAGAAGCTAGCCGGGATGGTGGGCAATTATTTGTTAATGCTCATTTTCCAAAACTTAAAAGCACAAAATCTGTAACAGGAAAAGAAATACAAGAACCCGAAAAAGCTCTTATACACGCCATAATAATGCAGGAAAGTCTTTTTGATAAAGATGCAAGAAGTGGGGCGGGAGCAATGGGAATGATGCAGCTTCTTCCTGCCACCGCTAAAGAAACAGCTGATAAAATGAAAATTCCATTTAACCGCGAGAAACTTACTTCAGATTACCGCTATAATATAACTTTGGGCAGCTATTATTTAAATAGCCTCATAGAAAGGTTTGATGGGTCATACATACTAGGAATAGCTGCTTATAACGGGGGCGCAACAAATGTAAGAAGATGGATTAATGCAAATGGGGACCCACGAAAATTTGGGAAACCTGAGGAAGTAATAGATTGGCTGGAAATGATACCCTTTAAAGAAACAAATAATTATGTTCAACGCGTTATTGAAAATTTGCAGGTTTATCGTTTTATGTTAAACCAAGATAAAAAGCCAGTTTCACGAACGGCAAGTGATATCATGAGGAAAACCGTGGCAAATTAATTCAAATATCTGTAAGTTATTGTACAAAATTATAAGCAGAGGTAATATTCCGGGATGATTGCCAGCATTTTCTTTAAAAAAGAGAAGACCGTATTGGTCGCGGAGTCGCACCCAGATGCTTTAATGGTAAAAAATGGCATCGCCGGTAAAAATAATTTTTTCTTTCTTCCCCCTTTTGGCAATAAAGTTGGAATTGCCATTGAAACAAACAACATAATTTTAGGTAAAGAGTCTGGCAAACCTCTTACTTATGATGAAGCACGCAATCTTGTAAAAAAGATAAAACTTATTGGCAGAATAGCAAAACTTGAAGAGAGGGCAGTTTTAAAATCATCTCGTGATGAGCTTGCTTCTAAGCTTTCTTTTCTTTACCCAATGGTGCGCAAACCAATCATTGAATTTTCTTTTGCCTATAATTGGTTAACAATTGAATTTGAAGTCAGGAACATGACGGAAATTTCAATAAAACTCAGGGCAGCCCTTGAAAACAAGAAGAATAATCTAAAAATAACTTCAGATGATGACATGATCGGAATACATAATTATGATTTGAATGGAATTCTGCTCAGAAGAGCTGATTTTGAAGCTATTGGTAAAATTCTTGCCGAAAGTAAGATTATAGCTGCCGATGAAATACGTAAATTTGCTCTACGCACAACATTATTTGGAGTAAAAGCTGCAATATTAATGGAAGCAAGGCAGATTAATCGAAGCGCCGATGAGAATTTTGATTTTAGCAGTGATGCAAACTATAATCCCCTAACAGGTGACAGAAAATTTCTTTCCTCCCTTATGAAAGCTCTGGATTGGTTGTCTGATAAAGGCATTTTTCTTAGTCTTAATGATGAACAATTAAAATTATTTGCACCGTTATGTGATGATTTAAGTGGTTTGGATAAATACTCTTTTTCTCCATTAATAAAAAACATCGTGGCTGCAATGTTAGAGGATTTCAAAGACGAACTAAAGGTCGCTTATAGCGAACTAAAGCAGTGAGCTCATCCTTTTCGCATTTCTTCACAAATTAGAAAAGCAAGTTCCAGGCTCTGAGAGCCATTTAGCCTTGGATCACAATGAGTATGATAGCGATTTTTTAGATCCACTTCAGAAATAGCCTGTGCTCCTCCCGTGCATTCCGTTACATCCTGACCAGTCATTTCAAAATGCACTCCCCCAGCATATGTGCCCTCAGACTTATGCACAGTAAAGAAGCTACGTACTTCAGAAAGTATATCGTTGAATGGTCTGGTTTTATAGCCGTTAGGAGATTTAATAGTATTCCCATGCATCGGGTCACAGGACCATATGACGTTTAGACCCTCCTTTTTTACTGCACGAACTAATTTAGGAAGAATATCTTCTACTTTATTTGCACCCATCCTGCTTATAAGAGTTAATCTTCCCGGCCTGTTTTCAGGATTTAGGGCCAATATCAGTTTAATAAGCTCTTCTTTTTTCATTGAAGGGCCAACTTTACAACCAATTGGATTTGCTATTCCACGGAAAAATTCAACATGGGCTTCTTCGAGATTTCTTGTCCGATCTCCAATCCATAGCATATGTGCTGAACAGTCATAATGTTTCCCAGTTTGCTTATCGAGCTTGGTAAATGCCTCTTCATACGGCAATAAAAGCCCCTCATGGGAAATAAAGAATTCTGCTTCAGATAATTCTGGATAGTCATCTAAAGAAAGGCCACATGCTTCTATAAATGCTACACATTCATTTATACGGTCTACTATATCAGAAAAACGTTTTCCTTGCTGTGAACGAGCAATAAATTTTTCATTCCAACGGCTTATATTACGTAAACTAGCCTCTCCACCTTTTGCCAAAGCGCGTAAAAAGTTAAATGTAGCTGTAGATTGATTATAAGCTTTTAATAAATTTTCTGGTTTGTTTTCGCGCGCTTCTTCATCGAACTCTATATTATTTATTATGTCACCACGGTAACTAAGTAGCGTTTTATCGCCTTTATTTTCATAGCTATCTGAGCGCGGCTTGGCAAACTGCCCAGCAACACGGCCAACTTTTACAACTGGTTTGCCAGTGCCATACATTAGGGCCACTGTCATTTGTAGCATGACACGAAAATATCTAGTAAGGTTTTTCTGGCTGAATTCGGCAAAGCTTTCAGCACAATCTCCGCCCTGAAGTAAAAAGGCTTTGCCTTCAGCTACTTTTGCTAATTGTAATTCTAATGATCTGATTTCACTAGGAGCTACTAACGGAGGTAAATTACCAAGTTGTGATAGAACAGCCTTAAGCCTCTTGCCATCTTTATATTCTGGCTGTTGCTTTATTGGCAGGCCGTGCCAGCCATCAGGTTTCCATTCTTTTATTTTTGTCTTTTTCATTCCACTACCAAAAAATTGGTGTATCAATTAATCTAAACCGTGCATTATAGCATATTATATAATATAAGGGCGAGTTTTTAACAGAATAAGGCGGGCTATGTCTAGAAAAGATACTAAAAGCACCATAGCTTTTCAGGGTTTACCTGGAGCACATTCTGATATGGCCTGCAAACAGGCCTATCCTTATATGACCACTTTGCCATGCCCGAGTTTTGAAGATGTCTTTGAGGCAGTGCAACAAGGACAAGCGGCCCTGGGTCTTATTCCTATTGAAAATTCTCATGCTGGCAGAGTCGCCGAAATACATAATCTATTGCCTGGTACTGATCTTCATATCGTTGGGGAATATTTCCACAAGGTACATAACCATTTGCTGGCACCAAGAGGAGCAAGCCTTAAAACTCTGAAAACAGTTTATTCACACCCTCAGGCATTAATGCAGTGCCGTAATAATGTCAGAAAATTAAAACTGAAAGCGGAAAATTTTGCTGATACTGCAGGCGCAGCAAAAGCAATTGCAGAATGGAACGATCCTTCAAAAGCGGCAATTGCCTCTGATCTGGCAGCTGAACTATATGGTCTTGATATTCTGAAAAAGAACATGCAGGATGCTGATGATAACACCACCCTTTTTGTTGCAATCTCCAAAGAACCAACCGATCCAGACCCTCTAAAAGATGGCCCCATATTAACGACCATGCTTTTTACCACACGAAATATTTCTGCCGGCCTTTATAAGGCTCTTGCTGGCTTTGCTACAAATGGCATCAATTTGGTGAAACTGGAAAGCTACATACCCAACTACAGGGCTGGAACAGCTCAATTCTTTGTCACATTTGAAGGCCACCCAGAAGAAAAACATGTTCAGCACGCTCTTGAAGAGCTGGGCTTTTTTACAAAAAAAGTACAATTGCTAGGCGTTTACCCTGCGGATAAAAAAAGATTTGCTGGATAGTTTCTAATCCTGGACAAATTTTTTGTAGGATTTTTGAGCGTGAGTCAGTTTCTCATAAAGAGCGGCGCTATTTTCCGAGAGAACTAAATCCAAAATTGTTTTCAAGTGGCGTGTATAAATGCTTATTGCCTCCATAAGAGATCGGCGTAAATTAAATATGTCTGTAGTTTTTGCTGCAGCATCTAAAATTATGTTTTTGGTAAAACCATGTAAGCCTGCACCCGTGGCATAACTATATTCACTTTCACTTATACCCTCCATAATAATGCATGAAATAAGGCGGGGCATTATATCCATCCATACTCTTTCAGTTTCTGGCAAATTGCCGTAATCAGATGGCCTGAAATCTTTTCTTTCCTCGCCCTTAAGTAACTCATGAAAATAAAGCCTTTTCTTTCTGGCGTTCTCCAATCTTGCTTTAAGAATACCCGATTCATCTGATGCTATGTTTTCTCTGATTGTTGAAATGTTCTGATAAAATACATCTATAGTGAATTCCAGATTATGGATATTCTGCAAAAAAATATCCCGCCACATAACTGGGTCAGAACCAGCAAGCCTTATAAATTTTCGGAAATTAATATCTGAGGCATTTATTATATTCTGCCGCACTTCTTCCGGAAGGCTATCAAGAGCAAGCATGTAGGCAGAGCTTAAAAGTTGGATGCTATGTGAAACGGCTGCATAAATAAAATCATGCCTTCTGGTGTCAAGAATTTCCACTTGAGAACCCACTGCTTCCCACATTTTTTTTATTTTTTCGACTGAATTTGCATTGGTAATTGGCAATGGTGTAAGAATTGTCTTTCTCCCTTCAAATAATTCTTTGAATCCAGCTTCAGGACCAGATCTTTCTGTTCCGGCAATTGGATGACCAGGAACAAAATGGAAACCCTGTTCGTGAGAAAGAGCAGAAAGAACATGTTCTGTTGGTAAGTGTTTTACTGACCCAGTATCGGTCAGAATTGCATGTTTTTCCATGGAGCGAGATATTGTAGATGAAATGGAGTTATAAGTAGAAAGGGGCGTACAAAGCACTATTACATCTGCTCCTTTAACCGCTTCAAATATATTGGTGCTTCCTGCGTCTATTATATTAAGTGCTTTTGCAGTAATAAGGGTTTTTTCCGTTTTGCTACAGCCAACAATTTTTTTAGCAACGTTTCGGTGGCGGCACGCCAAAGCAAGCGAGCTGCCAATAAGACCAACTCCAATAATAGCAATTTTATTAAACATAGCCATGCCAGGCACCTAAGCATATAAGCTGCTGTAATTTAAGATAGCCTAGGAAGTTCTATCACTATTTTCATCTTTGTGGGAGGATTTATTAGAAGGAGAAGAATTTTTATTTTCTTCACCAATGTCAGAGAGAGCTTCTGCAAAATCTTCGCTACCATTTGCGCTAGACAAAGACGCTGCAATATTTTCAGCAACAATACGATCATGAATTTCTTTGCGCAAAACCTGAGCTGAAGGGGGAAACTCAAAACCAAGTTTAGCCGACTTGCCCTTAACTTCTATTAGCTTAACTTCTATATTGCCATTGATTATTATAGATTCGCCTATTTTTCTCACTAAATAGAGCATGAGACTACCTCCACTACTGTGTCTTTAAAGCCTTATGGCCCAAACTACCTGTTTTTCGTCCAACCGCATTAATAAAGAAAAAGCGCTTGTGTGTAAATGAAATCTAGCAGAAAACTCTGGGAAAAGCAAGAATCCCGCATTTTAGGCCAGATTTTAAGTGGAAAATGCTTAATTATCCACGAAAATCCAGCTTTTTGTAACCCTGTATATATAGTAATGAGCGCAAATCACAATGGTCGATTTTAGCCCGGGTTTGCGCCTTAACATTTGGGTGTGCGTGGTAAGCCACCCCCATTCCAGCTTCCATCAACATAGGTAAATCATTGGCCCCGTCACCCACGGCTAACGCAGAATGAGTATTTATTCCTATTTCTTCAGAGTAAAATAAAAGCGCGTTTAATTTAGCAGTTTTATCAAGTATCGGTTCCCTGACTTTACCAGAAAGATTGGTGCCATCTATTTCTAATATATTTGCTTCCTGTACATCGAACCCCACTACCTGCTGAACACGTTCAGTAAAAAAAGTAAAGCCACCAGAAACAAGCACTGTGCGTGCACCATTTTCTTTCATTGTAGTAATTAATTCTTTTGCGCCTGGCATAATGGTGATTCTTTTTTCGAAGGTCTCATCTAATTTTGTAACAGGTAGTCCTTCTAAAAGTGCTACACGCTCCCTGAGCGCAGATTTAAATTCCAATTCACCGTTCATTGCCCTTGCAGTGATTTGGGAAACTTCTTCCTTTTTTCCTATAAAGTCAGCTAACTCATCAATACATTCCTGCTCAATGATGGTGGAATCCATATCACAGATAAGTAGTTTTTTCTTTCTGCCCTCTTCCGTTTGAATAACAAAATCAAACGGAACATTTGCGAGCAAATGGGCAAGCATTTCTTTTGCTTCAGCAGCGCTCAAAACTGCAAAATAAATATCACATGCTTCATTTTCGGCCAACCATTTTACATCATCTATAATGCCTCCCTGCGCTTGCAAAGCATCAACAATGCTATTTAGCTCTGCCTCAGTTAAAGGCATTTTCTTTGGATTACTTATTACTGTAACAACATTCTTCATTTCCAATTTCCAATTTCTAATTTCTGGCCCCTTTCCCCTGACCACACTATAATATAGCTATGGAGAAAAAAATTATAATCATAGGCGGCCCCACCGCAGGCGGCAAATCAAAATTCGCTCTAAAACTAGCGCGAAAAATGGGTACTGTCATCATTAATGCTGATAGCCAACAAGTTTACAGAGAACTTCCAATTTTAACTGCACACCCTAAAGAAGAGGAAAAAAAGGAAGTTCCTCATTTTCTTTATGGCTTTCTTTCTGTAAGAGAAAAATTTTCTGCCGGAATATGGCTTGAAAATGCAATAAGAAATATAAATGAAGCTCATGCTAAAAATTTAACTCCAATATTAGTTGGCGGAACTGGCCTTTATTTAAAATCTCTCATGCATGGTATCGCCTCAATACCAGATATAGAAGATGAAGTAAGAGAGAATGCGCGTAAACTTTTAAAAGAAATAGGCAGCAAAGCAATGCATGCAATGCTCCAAAAACGTGATCCTGAAACAGCTGCCAAACTAAAAGAAAAAGATGGTCAGCGTATAGTTCGTGCCTGGGAAGTTATAGAGCAAACAGGAAAATCAATTAGTTCCTGGCAAAAACAACCTGTCGAAACATTTTACGGTAAATCACAATTTGAAGGCTATTTTATTAACCCACCAAGAAATGAACTTTACAAAAAATGTGATAAGCGTTTTGAAGAAATGATTAATGAAGGAGCTTTAGAAGAAGCAAAAAAAATTATTGAAATGAATCTTTCATCAGAATTACCTGGCATGCATGCTTTAGGTTTGTCTGAACTTATTTTATTTTTGAGAGAAGAATTAACTTTAGCAAATGCCGTTGAAAAAGCTCAGCAGGCAACTCGTAACTACGCCAAAAGGCAAGTTACATGGTTCCGCCACCAGCTTCCGGAATTAACAGAAATATAAAATATTTATGCTTAGAGTTTTTGCTTTAGAAGCGCAGCCGACTGTTCCCGAGTCGGCTGCGCCACTATTCCTCCATAAAGGAGGGCAAGGAAGCAAGCAGGGTGGGAGAAGTACGAGGAGAGAGAGAGAGATCCTGGCTTGCTTCCTATCTCTTGGTTGATTGTTTTTCTCAAATTTTAAACCAACCTTATTTCTAAACTTCATTTCTCCTCTTCTCCCGGGTCATACCTGACCCACCATCACCATGATTAGTCAAAATGGTGAAAGTATATCTATAACTTGGTTACCATAACGTGGTTGTTGAACATCACTGATCAAGCCACGACCACCATAAGATATTCTTGCTTCAGCAATTTGGTCTGAACGCACTTCGTTTGTTGGGCTTATGTCGTTCGGGCGTATTACGCCTTCAACCGTTAATTGCCTTACTTCATAATTTACACGAATTTCCTGGCTGCCATATATAACCATATTACCACCTGGTAGGATGCTGGTAACAACAGCAGCAATTTCTGTTTCTATGGTTTCTGCACGATTAATCGTTCCTTCTCCTGAGCTGCTATTATCACCGGAAACATCAAGAAGATTTGTAGGATCTGCCTTTTTAGGCAAGAGCCCAACTATTCTTCTTTCAAGACCAAATACACTTGGAACATTCAGGCTTTCGTCATTTTTACGTTTTCGCTCAGTTTTATTATCCAACTCTGCCTTATCTTTTATTTGCACTTTTACCATAACTATGTCGCCTGTTTTGCGAGCTCTCTGGTCACTGAAGAAGGCCCTTGAACCTGACTGCCACAGAGAGCTTTTGTTTAAGATATTATCTTCTTTTGCAGAACTCGGCCAAGATATGGGAGAAGCCCCAGCCTGCTCAGGATCTTGTATTTTCTTAAGTGCAGGTTCTCTACCTACACTCTCCAGACGCTCAAGAGCGTTGCTACATCCACCTAATATTAATACTGTAATTAATAGTAAAAAAATGACCGATATAATAGAAGTAAGGCTACGATAAGACTTAAGTGTGCTCATTTCTTTCCTCCCTCAACCTTCATTGTCAGTTTTCCTAATTGCCCCAGTCATTACTGGTTTACCAGAGAACATAGAGTTATTAGAAATTTTTACTGCCGCCTCTCCTAATGGAGTAACTTCTGCCTGTACTATATTTCCACTACTAATGTTACGAACTCTTATGGAATCTCCAACTGCACCATCATCAAGTGAGGTAGCTTCAGTCCTTAATTCCATATAAGGAGAGCGATAAACAAGTTTTACATTTTTGCCCCTTTCTACCATAAGCGGTCTGGCTATATCCCTTTGATTAACTGGGCGTCCTGCTTTCAGTCGGCGGGAGACTTCCTTACCAATCAAATCTTTTGCATCGCGTATGGAATCAGAGCGCAACCTTTTTTCTGAAATTGTAGCTATTTCTATATCAGAAGATTTTATTATATCACCTTTATAGAAGCGCTTTACCAGAACAGGTATATTAGTCATTACCTCATATTTACCTTTTACATATATAACTTTTTCCTTGGCTGGTTCATTGCTTGTTTGTTGTGGAATTTTTATTGTTGCGCCAAATCTGTTTGTTTTTCTATCAAAATCCAAACTGTCTAATTTAAGCTTGAAGTCATCAGCCAATTCCAAACCAACTTTTTCTTTAAAGAAATTTGCTTCTTCGAGAACAAAGCTTGCACCATTCTCCTCATAACTTAGACGAACATTTTCGAGCTTCACCATGTCCCCTGCGCCTGCTGAAATGAGCTCTTCATTAAGGGCTTCTCCTAGCTCCGTTAATCTGAATCCATCATTTTGGGCAGCAAAAGACACTGCCGGGATCAGAGATACTAAGAATAAAAATTTTATAATAACTTTTTTCATTTCACTATCTTAGTTGGCTTAAGGACTGTAGCATTTCATCTCCAGTGCTTATAACACGTGAATTAAGTTCATATGCCCTTTGGGCAGATATTAAAGTTGTTATTTCTATTACAGAATCAACATTGGAAAGTTCTAAAAATCCTTGCTGTATTTTTCCAAAACCTTCATCTCCTGCCACACCGACAATTGGTGTGCCAGAGGCTTCTGTCTCTAAATAAAGATTATTACCTTTTGCTTCTAAGCCCGCTTCATTTATGAAGTTAACTAAGTCAATTTGACCAACATTTTGAGGCGTCGGGTCGCTTGCAATTTTGACAAAAACTTCACCTTCTTCACTTATATCAACACTCTCTGCATCTTGCGGTATTGTTATGCCGGGTGATACTGTAAAACCTTCTGTGCTTACAATTTCACCATCCTGGTTTATTTGAAAAGCACCAGCTCTTGTATAGGCATTGGTTCCATCAGGTTTATTAACCTGAAAGAAGCCTTTACCACTTACAGCAAGATCAAATCTGCTATCAGTCTGAGTCAGAACTCCTTGTTGATGTACACGGTAAACTGCGCCATTTTTTACACCAAGACCAAGCTGTATACCGGTCGGTACAATGGTTCCCTCATCA
>Ga0210057_1010380_pt1 | contig 10554 bp, 9 predicted proteins | sample CryGeyCG2114_010_2_FD_183968 | JGI IMG/M metagenome (GOLD analysis project Ga0210057, IMG submission 183968) | Groundwater microbial communities from aquifer - Crystal Geyser CG10_big_fil_rev_8/21/14_0.10 (SPAdes) (version 2) | ecosystem: Environmental > Aquatic > Deep subsurface > Groundwater ...
TTTTCAAAACCTCCCAAGAGTTAAACGATCAAATCGTCTACTGGGCCAGCCACAACAAAGAAAGAGAGGAGCGCTCTCAAAAAATCCGCGCCCATGTTTTAGCCAACCACACCTGGAAGAACCGGGTGGAAAAAATTCTTGAAGTCTATCATCAATACTACTAGTCTGCGCCTAGACGTGTCCGTACCAAAACGATCGCAAGTAAGCGTACAGATTCCATCCAAGCAACCTCGCTTTTTCTCCAAAGCTCAACTTGAAAGATTTTAGAATATATCTCGCGTATATATAAGAATATTTTGACGCCTGCACTCTATCGGCTATAAACTCTTTTGTCTCCACCCAACCACTCCGACCCCTAATTGCTTCTTTCCTGGTTTGGAGCCAATCGTCTACTGTCTCGTATTCAAAACTTTCCGTCAAATTCGTAAGAAAATCAATCGAACTCAGCCTTTTGTTGGCATCAAAAGGGAATTGTGTAGGCAAACGCTTGAAAAAAAGTGTCTCTTTGACAGAAATAAAGCGACCGGCTTCAAGCGCGCTAAAAATATAAAACATATCACTTCTGTATTTGTCTAAAACTATCTTATCCACCGGGGTTCCTTTTCTCCATAATCCGTATATGATTGTGCTCTTCCCGTACTGCCCCCTCGATAAGATATAAGATTTAAGTCTTTCATAAGTTTCTTTCGCAAACGGAAAATAATCCCCTTGAGAGTATTTCATCACCCTTCCCGAATCGTCGAAGGTGCAAAAATTTGGAAATACAACCAAGGCGGCTGGATCATTCTTGAATCCTGCTAAACACTTCTCGATGAATTGTCTGTCCCATAGATCGTCATCGCTCGCGTACATAAAATAATCTCCTCGTGCCTCTCGTCTTACAAAGTCGTAATTAGCGAAACTGCCAATATTTTCTTTTTGACGAATGTATCGAATTCGGCTATCCCCGCGTGCGTACTCTTCGCAAATCTTTCGAGTTTTGTCGGCTGAAGCATTATCCGAGATTATCAATTCAAAGTTCTCGTAAGTCTGGGCTCGAAGTGAATCTAATGCTTGCTTGAGGTACTTTTCTCCATTCCATACACAAAGCCCAATACTCACCCTAGGTTCTTTTGGCCTATTATTATTGTCACGCGTCATCATAAGTCGAGTGAATTATATCATGACAATTCCACCTCCTCGAGGTATCATACCTTATAATGAGCAAGCTCAAACAGTTTCTCTTTGGTGAACATTCCCTTCGTCAAACCCTCGCCAAAAACAGCTTCTGGTCCTCCGTTTCCAATATCGGCAGCAACTTAATAAAGCTTGTTATTATTGTGTACGCCGCCCGTCTTCTGGGAGCTGAACAATATGGCCTATTTGCCTACGCTTTGAGTATGGCTGCCGTCTTTACTATTCTTTCTGATCTAGGCCTTAATCATGTTTTTTTTATCAACGTGGCCCGGCGAGATGAAAATCCACCGGCCTATTTTCCCACACTTATCCTTCTGCGCCTTGGTTTAGTTGTATCAATTATCATCCTGACTATCATTGTTGGTCCCTTAATCACCAAATTTCCCGAGGCCAAAATCCTCTTGCCGATTGTTGCTTTTCTGGTTGCCTTCGACGATTTTCGCGCTTTTTTAAATGGTTTTGCTCGGGCGGAAAATCGGATCGATAAAGAAGCTTTTGGTAACATCTCCACTAGCTTTTTTATCGCCGTTTTAGCCGTTGTCAGTTTGAAATTATCTCCCGATCCCTCAATATTAGCGCTAGCTTATCTCATTGGTAGCGTCCTCGGCACGACGATTGTTTTTTTTCTTGTCTGGCGAGATGTAAAAAAGATTTTTTACCCGTCTTCTTTTAGTTTTTCTCTGGCCAAAAAAATTTTTGCCTCCGCTATTCCCTTTAGCCTCGCAAGTTCAATGTGGATGATCATGACCAACACTGATGCCCTCGTGATCGGTTGGCTTCGATCCGCTGGAGAATTGGGATTTTACGCCGCCGCCCAAAGACCAGTTCTCGCCTTCTCTTTAATTCCGACAATTATCGCGGCCAGCTCCCTCGCTCTTATTGCTCGTGCCGCCAAGGAGGGAGCCAAAGAAAATTTAAAAAAATTGGTTGAGAGGCTTGTTTCTTTGTCGATTGCGATTGTCCTCCCGCTTGCGGTTGGAGGGATTATTCTCGCCCCTTCCTTGGTCAATTTCCTCTACGGCGTTGATTATTTGCCAGCTGTTCTTACTTTTCGCTTGCTTCTCCTCACCCTCGTGATTAGCTATCCAGCCAGCATCATCACCAATTTAATTTTGGCGTTTAAACAACAAAAAACTTTCACCGTCGCCATGATTGCCGGCACCGTGGGCAACTTAATCCTCGATCTGCTTCTCATACCTCCATTCGGAATTGCTGGTAGTGTTATTGCTACCCTCGGCGCGTTAACCATCATCAACGGCTACATCTGGTATAGCGCTAGAAAACTCCAGCCCTTCGAAGTTATCCCATTTCTTCCGCGAATCCTGATTGCCACCACCCTAATGGTGGCAGCTACCTTCACTCTTCATTTTCTTTCCATTAACTTTTTTGTCAACATAATTCTTTCCGCCATCATCTATGTTCTAGTTTTATTTCTCCTACGGGAGCCCCTCTTCAAAGAATTTAAAGATACTTTTCGTTGATATTTATTGGTTAGTAATGTATCCTTATAACCGCCCTCAAAAATCTACAATGAACAATCCGATGCAATTTGCGCGCAAACACCTAAGGTTTTTGCGCCCTTTTTATGCGATTCTAAGAAATTGGAGGATAAGATTGCTTAAGTGGAGGCCAACATACGATAGCTTTGGCCTTATCACCGATCATCTTTGTGAGTTTACTGAAGACGAAAGATTTAAAAGGAGTTATGATGTGGCTATAAAAGGAAGGCATGCCGAGGGCCTCCACACTCCCTCATTTTGGACCAACCATGTCACGTGCTGGGCCGCGGAACAAGGTACACTTCTTGAAGGCGATTTTGTTGAATGTGGGGTCCTTCGGGGTTTTACAAGTCGAATGGTGATGGAATATGTTGGCTTCGAAAAACTCAACAAAAAGTTTTATTTAATTGACACCTATAAGGGCTTGGATGATAGGTATCTCTTGTCTTCTGAGCGGGGCAGAGAGTTTGGTTACTCGGATATATACTCGTACGTAAAGGAAGCGTTCTCAAAACTTAAAAATGCGGTCGTGGTAAGAGGAGTCGTGCCGGAAATTCTAAGCTCGCTTACGCATATAGAGAAAGTCGCTTATCTCGCGCTTGATATGAATAGCGCGATACCAGAGATAGCGGCCGCAGAATTCTTTTGGCCTAAAATGTCTCATGGTTCAGTGATGGTTTTGGATGATTATGGGCATCAAGGATTCGATGAGCAACGCCTGGCTTTTGATAAGTTTGCGAAAGAAAAAAAAGTACCGATTCTTTGTTTGCCAACTGGTCAAGCATTGATAATCAAATCCTAAGAATGCTTTACCGCTTAATCTCCTCTACCTTCAAATACCCGATTATCCAAAAAGTTAAGCGCTTCCTGCGTCCGGCCAAGCAGTTCGTTCGAGGAAAGCATGGAATTTATAAAGCTCTGGATTTCATTCCCAAAGATATTAAAACTGTTTTTGATATTGGTGCCGGAGATGGCGACTATGCCTTAACCTTCGCTAAAACTTTTCCCCAGGCGACTATCACTTGTTTTGAGCCAAACAATCTGAGTTTTAAAAAACTAGAGAAAAAAGCCAAAAATATTGGAAGTAGGATTATCTTAGTAAAAAAAGCTTTGTCCGACCAAAAGGGGAAAGCCAGTTTAGTTTTTGACCCCCAAACTCCCGACGGCGGTAGCATTGGGGGGAGTGGGATCAAATCTGAAGAAGTTATCACCGAAACCCTCGACAGTTTTAACAAAACTATCGACTTCCTGAAAATAGATGCCGAATTTCACGAAGTCAAAATTCTAAACGGTGGCCAAGAGACGATGAAGAAAGTTCGCTATCTCTATCTTGAAACAAGACTTGATACCCCCGGCTACTTTTACGAAATCTTAGAAGCCGTTAGGAATTTAGACTTTAGCCCGATTTATCTTTCCGAGGACCAAAACATTTTGTTTGAAAGAATTTCTAAGTAAAAAATGAAGAAAGTCGTTTATTTTTTTCCATTCTCAGAATCCGGGCTTAAGAATAGGCTTTTTGAGCCCTATTCCAATCCCAAGGCTAATGTGCCGCCTTTTGATTATCTAAAAAGTTATTTGGAGCGAAACAATATTGAAGCTCGAACTATTGATCTATGGGATGAATCTCAAGATGGGCAGAGTGATCTGCTTATCGTCTTTGACCATCCGCCCGTCGGTATTTATAAGTTTTTATATCGCCTTCGCGATCTCGTTCGCCGAAAAGATACTTTTCCGATTAAGAATCATCGTCTCTTCAAAATCCTACCAAAATTCAAGAGAAAAGTTTTGATGCAATGGGAGTCAGCTGTCAACAACCCCTGGGTGTATAAAAACATTCCCTCAATTGTGGCTCACTATGATCAATCCTATTTCATCCCTAAGGCGTCGGGTTTCTCGCATTTCTATTATCCCCAAAATTTCAATCACCTCAATCAAACACACTTCGGAAAACCGCGGACTAAGTTTATGGTCATGATGAATAGTTTCACACAAGCCAAGGGGTTTTGGCAGTTTGAACTTTATAGTCACCGCGTCAAAGCCCTGGAATTTTTTGGCCAGCGCGACGAGATTGATTTATATGGTCCTCGCTGGGGGAGTCCCCCCTCAACCATTATTAGAAAAATCTGGAAAGGTTTTGCCGACGACAAGCCGGCAACTATGGCCGAATATAAATTTTCCCTCTGCTTTGAAAATGCTATTTGGCCCGGGTATGTTACTGAAAAAATTTTTGACTGCTTGTCGGTAGGCACCATTCCCGTTTATTGGGGAGCTCCCGACATCGAAGATGACGTGCCAGCTAGTTGCTTTATTGATATGCGCCGGTTTGAAAACTTCGAAGCCCTCCGTCGGTTTCTTCATTCGCTCACCTCCGAAAATATTAAGCGGTACCAAGACTCTATTCGCGCCTATTTTAATTCCACCTCTTTTAAAAAATTCACTCCCGAACATTTTAGCGAGACCATTCTTAATATTATCCAAGATCAGGCAATATGAACTTCAAAAAAAACGTTCAGCGTATTATTAAAGCGCCCCTCATCTTTTCTTATGGTGTTGGACTAAAACTTTTTAAGGGAAGGGGATTCCAAAAGATCTGGCCCCTTGGGGTTATCAGGGATTGGTTAAGTAGCTTCGTGAGAAACTACGGACGTCCCGATTCCGTGATTTTTCGGGGCAATGTTATTTTTCTCGATCAACATGACAGCCAAGAGTTGTCAGTTTGGGGAGATAAGCATTGGGTGGTTAAAGAAATTGAATTTATCAAAAAGCTCCTTTGTCCAGACGACACCGTGCTTGATATTGGTGCTAACATCGGTTTGTTGACTATTTTTATGTCTCAAGCTGTGGGTGGGAAAGGCCACGTCTTCTCTTTTGAGCCCGCCCCAGATAACGTAAGGTTACTTGAGAAAAACATAAAGGCGAATCACCTCAAAAACGTGACTATTGTCTCGTCTGCTGTGTCCGATAAAATAGGCTCACTCAAACTCTTTTTATCCGACTTTAATCCGGGCGACCATCGTATCTATAACCCCGAAGACAAGACCAGGGGGTGGGATAATAAAAATGCGGTTTATGACAAGCTGATTAGCGGCAAACGGTCAGCCATCGATGTCCCCGTCATCTCGATTGACCAGTTTCTAAAAAATTATGAACGTCCGGTTTCTTTTATTAAAATAGACGTTCAAGGTGCCGAAGGGGGGGTGTTAAATGGTATGATCCAAATTCTTAAGAAGAATCCAGACGTAAAGTTGATGACGGAGTTTTGGCCCGCTGCTCTAAAAATGTTTGGCGTTGAAGCCTCGGTTTTTTTGGAGAAACTTGAGAATCTGGGATTTGTTTTTCATGACCTTGGAGATAACAGAGAGAAGACTACAACAATTCCAACCCTCGTTCAAAAATACACCGTCGCAAACAATCGATCAACCGACTTATTTGTTACTCGAGAGAATTTTCCATAGCCACCCGTTTCCCCGTCATAGTATTTCTATTACCTTAAAGCTATGCTATCCTCATATCATTGCCACTTCTTACTACGATGAATTTGCAAGAAAAATTTATTAACTCAGGAACTAAGAAAAAGATCATCGTGATTATGCCGGCGTATAATACCGCCAAAACCCTTGAAAGGACCGTCCGAGCTATCCCTCCTGGGGTTGTTGACGAAATTATTTTGATTAACGATAAAAGCAGCGATCATACATCTGAGATCGCAAAAAAGCTAGGCCTTATTGTTATTGATCATGAAAATCGCCGGGGATATGGAGGGGCACAGAAAACCGGCTACCAAGAAGCCTTAAAAAGAAACGGTGATGTTGTTATAATGGTTCATTCTGATTTTCAATATGACCCAACCCTGATTCCCGAAATCATGAAACCGATTATCGAAGGTAAGGCCGACGCTTGTTTTGGCTCTCGTATGGCCATTAAAAGAAACGCTTTAAAAGGAGGTATGCCCCTATGGCGTTTTCTAGCCAATTGGGGACTGACTCTCTTCGAAGGGTTCGTCTTTAGGCTTAATATCAGTGAGTATCACAGTGGCTACCGTGCTTTCTCGCGGAGGACTCTCTTAGCCATTCCCTTTGAAAAAAACTCCGACAACTACGTTTTCGATACAGAAGTACTAGCTCAATTAAGTTTGGGGAAATTTAAGGCCCAAGAAATTCCGATTCCCACTCGGTACATGGAAGATTCTCAGTCTCCAAGCTTTCTTAAGAGTCTTGAGTACGGCTTTATGACTCTCGGGGTTATCTGCAAATACTTATTGCACAAATTCGGCTTTAGACATTACTCCCAGTTCTTTATAAATCAATAGGCAAGAAGATAAAATGATTCGTAGTTTAAATACTAAAGCTGCGATTGTTATAGCCGTCACTATTCTTTTAGCAGGGACCTCCCTCCTTTTTACCTCGCTCGGATTTTCAGACGGAGGAATGCATGATGCGGAATACTTTATGCCTGCAGCGATTAATTATGCCACCGGGCACGGCCTCATTAATCAAGTCACGAAAACTGTATCGAGTATTGGTGATACTAGCGGGGAATCAAAATTTCTCTCTTATCCCCCGCTCTTTCCTGTCGTTGTTAGCTGGTTTCTGCGGCCGTTGAATCAGATTTCTTATGTTCAGCAAACTTTTGTTATTGCCGGGTTGATGAACGCCATCAATCTGATTCTTTGCGCCTGGATACTTTGGAAAGTTGCATCCTTACACGGCCGAAAGATTGACTGGGCCGTGGTTGCTTTCATCTGCATCGTACTACTGGCATCTTTACGCCCCTCTCTAAAATTTGCTGGAAGGCCGGAAACGCTCGTGCGTCTTTTTCTGTCGCTTGGTTTCTTATCGGTTTTTTACCTCCGTCATCTAAAAATCAATATCCTTATTTTTGCAGCCACTCTCGCCCTTGCTTTAGCCACCTATCCCATCGGCTTATTTTTCGCTCTAGTCGTCGGTCTATTTTTTTCTTTCCGAGAATCAAGGGCTTTGCTTAAAATCCTTCCCACCTATATATTATCCGTGTTGTTATTTCTTCTTATTATGCAGGTTTCGCCTTTCAGTATCCACGATACTTTATCAGGCATATCTCGCCACAGCCAAGAAACTTTTTCTTTATTTGGTTCCTTCGAGAGAGCTTTTTCGTTGTTAGGCAGCCCCCTCTGGGGTCTTTATGCAATCCTCATCGCTCTTTTAATATTTATTTGGGTGAAATTTTACAAAAAGTATCAGAAAAATATTCAATCCCCATATCTTTTTGTGATTTTTTCGCTTTTATCGATTTGGTCTTTGGTTTACTTTCTTTTCTTAGAATCAAGGACGTATTACCTTAATGTTTTTTTTATCTTTATCTTTTCCGCTTTTACGTACTACCTCTTTCATATCCCCTCAAAAAATTTTATAAGAAAAGGAATCTTTGTGGTGACGGCAATGATTTCGATCTTTTCTATTCAAGCCATCCTACTCTTCCCTTTCTACTTGAAAAACGGCATTAGTCTCGCAGAGGCAAGAGAAAGATTTCAGGAAATGACCCCAAGTCGTCCCAGTTCAAAACTTCTAGTTACTATTTATAGCTGGGTCGTCTCCGATGACTATCAAAGAATGGTTCGACTTGATGATGTTCCACCCGAAAGCCTTAATCTATCATTGGTCATTCTTGATCAGACTTATCTTAACCGTCTCTCTCCCGAGCCAACTTTTAAAAACTGCCCCTTGGAAAAAAACTACTTCATTAATCAAAAACCGAAAATATTCAATATCCCAATCGCAGATATTACACCTGGCTATGGTTTTGCGGTCTATAATTGCCCCTAATTATTCATAAATTTTATTTGACTCTGCTCTCTGCAAGTCTTATACTGACTTCCGAAATCTAACCATGAGTCATTCTTCGGCAGCCAAAAACATCCTTATTTGCGGTGGCTACGGTTTTATCGGATCGAATTTTATTCGACACCTTTACCACAAGTATCCCAACTACAAAATAATAAACTTCGACTTGCTAACTTACGCCGGCAATCCTAATAATTTAAAGGACATCGATAAAGTCGAAGAGAGCCTTGGGTCAGCTACCAAACGTTATTACTTCGTGAAAGGTGATATTTGCGACACGCATCTTCTAGGGACGGTTTTTGAAAAGTATAAACCAGAAATCGTTGTAAATTTTGCAGCCGAGAGTCACGTGGACCGCTCTATTGTCAGTTCTTTTGATTTTATTCGCACTAACATTGATGGAGTGTGGTCATTGCTTGAATTGTCCAGAAAATTTAATACTCCGCGCTTCATCCAAATTTCCACCGATGAAATCTATGGCTCAGTTCCCACTGGGAGTTCGACCGAAGATTCCCCCTTTCGTCCGTCAAACCCCTATGCCGCCTCCAAGGCTTCTGCGGATCTCCTCGTTCAGTCATATATTCATACCCACCGAGTTCCAGCTATTATAGTTCGGGGGTCAAATAATTTTGGTCCTTATCAATATCCCGAAAAGTTGATTCCGCTCGCCATTACCAACATCTTAGAGAACAATAAAGTTCCAATCCACGGCACCGGTCAGCACACCCGAAGCTGGCTGCATGTCAAAGATTTTTGTTCCGCCATCGACCTTATTGCCCACAAGGCTCCTGACTACAGTATTTATAATGTTTCTGGTTCTGAAAAGACCAACCTCCAGGTCCTTGAAGCTATCGCCAGCTGTTTAAGAAAAAATCTTGATCAATACAAAGAACATGTTAGCGACAGACCCGGTGCCGACCTCCGTTATTCTCCGAATTCTTCAAAAATTAAAAATGACCTAGGTTGGAAAGCTGATTACTTATTCGAAGACTCAATCGGTCAGCTCGTTTCTTGGTACGTCGATAATCAATTTTGGTGGGAGGGTATTAAAGCCACTAACGATTTTCAGAATCATTACTCAAAACAGTCAAAGGCGAAGTATTACTGATTTTGTTTGTCTCTTGGTTCTAGTCTTTAACCATAGGTGAGTCATCAAAAAAGTGACCAACGAAAACGGTAAAAAAATTCTTGTCACCGGTGGAGCTGGTTTTATTGGATCCCATCTTGCTCGCCGACTTCTGATTGACGGCTACTCCGTTGCTGTCTTAACTAGGGAGGGGACTGATCTGTATCGAATTAAAGACCTTTTGTCTGTTTACGGCAGCTCGGGCAACGGTAAAGAAAAAAATCGCCTAACGATTATCCAAAGCGATCTTTCCGATCTCGAAGATCTCAAAGAAAAAATTCAAATAACAAATCCCTCCGGGGTTTTTCATTGTGCCGCTTCTAATATCAAGAGTGGCGTTGCTGCCCCCGAAGAAGATCTGATCAGAGTCAATGTTCTCGGCGTTATTCACCTAATAAAAGCGCTCGAAGGTGTTGATTATAAATTTTTTGTTAATTGTGGCAGTTATCTTGAATACGGCACTCATCAAGATCCATTACAGGAAAGTCATCAATGTAGTCCGCTTGAAATTTATGCCATCACCAAACTTACTGCTACGCTTTACTGCCAATCTGTCGCTAAAAATCGAGGACTGCCTATCCTCACCTTCCGGATTTTCAGCCCATATGGCCCCGATATGGAGCCCGGTCGTCTTTTTTATGAGGTTGTAAAAAAAGCGCACACAAATCAAGAAATAAAACTTACTAAGCCAGAAACAAGTCGGGATTTTATTTTTATTGATGACATTGTCGATATTTTTATTAAAGCGATTGATAAAGCCGGCAGTCTCAAAGGAGAAATTTTTAATCTTGGGTATGGCCATGCCGAGACCATTCAATCTCTCGTGAGTTCTGTTTTCAAAAATACTGCATCTCAAAGCAAGGTCATTTGGGGCGGGGCAAAAGATGTTGCCTATGACCAAGGGTGCCAAGAAGCCAACATGAAAAAAACTTTC
>Ga0210057_1010381_pt1 | contig 10553 bp, 9 predicted proteins | sample CryGeyCG2114_010_2_FD_183968 | JGI IMG/M metagenome (GOLD analysis project Ga0210057, IMG submission 183968) | Groundwater microbial communities from aquifer - Crystal Geyser CG10_big_fil_rev_8/21/14_0.10 (SPAdes) (version 2) | ecosystem: Environmental > Aquatic > Deep subsurface > Groundwater ...
TTGACGATGTCATTTCACGTGCAATTGGAGCAGGAGTATCTCAAATTGTTATTCCTGGTACTGATATTACCTCTTCAAAAAAGGCTATCGAAATCGCAGAAAAACATGAAGGATTTTATGCTGCGGTTGGGATTCATCCGCATCATGCAGCCAAATATCTCTCAGCTACCGTTGCCAACCCTCGAGATTCCCGCCTGCGCGGGAATGACAATTCTGAAAAGATCTCGAAACCTGCCTTGCCGGCAGGCAGGCAAGTTCGGGATGACATAAATGAAATTGAAAATTTACTTGATCACCCCAAGGTTGTTGCGGTTGGAGAGGTGGGAATGGATCGACACGAATACGAAGAAACAAAGTATCAAGAATATGCGGTGGATGATCGATTTCTTGAAATTCAAAAACAGTTACTTCGAAAGCAGATTACATTGGCAGTAAAGTACAATAAAAGCTTAGTGCTTCATAATCGGGAGGCAATCGACGATATTCTTCCAATTCTGGAAGAGAGTTGGGATGAGAAACTTGCCGGACGTACGGTATTTCACTGTTGTGAAGCAAATCTTCAGTTGCTTACCTTTGCCAAAAAATACCATCTGTTTATTGGGGTTGATGGAGATGTGACGTATGACAAGATGAAACAGGAATTCATAAAAGAAGTACCGATTGAGATGTTGGTTGTCGAAACAGACAGTCCGTATATCCTTCCTGAACCACTAAAGTCGGAGAAAAAATACCCCAACGAACCGGCGTACGTTCAGTATGTTGTTGAGGAGGTTGCAAAGCTTATAGATAGTTCCGTTGAAGAAATTTCAAAGATTACGATGGAAAATGGAAGGAGATTATTTAATCTTTAATCTCCACCGTGGCTCCAAAACATGAAGTGCATGATCGCTGCAAATAAAAATCCCATGAGGTAGTAGTCCATTGCGTATCCGATAAATCCCCCGATCACAAAGAGCCCAACAGTTTCTGCAAGTTGAAAATCAAGTGAGGTAGACATCATCATTGGCATCATGACAATATATAGTATTGAGAGAACGATGTAAATTTCAAGTCCAAACTCCATAGGTGTATAAATTACGCTACTTTGAGAATCTCGAGCCATGCACTTTGAAATCGTCGCGGATGAAATTCCTGGGCACGATCAAATGCTTTTATGCTCATTTTTTCTTGATGGAGGTTATCATAAAATAATGTTGAGATTTTTTGAGCTATTTCCTTTGGATTGTTTGGTGGTGCAAAATCAGCAGCATCTTTTGCAATCTCATGAAATATTGGCACATCGGCAAGGACACTTGGCGTACTCATAAATCCCGCTTCAATATACGATAAGCCAAATCCTTCATTATATGATATGAGAATATTTACTTTTGCTTGCTTGTAGAGATATTTAAGCTCAGTGTCTGAGACAAATCCGGGGAAAATAAATCGGTCATCACCTTCTGCAAGTTTCAAAAATTGTTGAAGTGAACGTGTCCATTGGTTTGGTTTTATCGCTGCTTTTTTCGTGTTGGTTTCGCCGAAAACACTGCCAACAAACACACAGGGCACATTTGCCATTTTAATTGCTTGTGCAATGGTGGGAAGATTTTTATTCCATGTTGCATCTCCAACGTAAATTGCAAATTCCTTGAGATTTTGGAGTGTGGGATTTTTTGTAATTGTTTGTAGTGATATTTCAGTAAATTCAGCAACGGAATGATCAGTTTCGGTATGAAATGGATGATGATGAGCAACTGATTCATTTTCACGATCAAGATGTGGGGTAAAAATCCGTGATACGGTCGGATAAATTACTTGGACTTTTTTTTCAGGGAGCTTGTAGAAATGAAGAATATCACGTTTGCTCACCACTGAATCAGTGATGATGAGATCATAATTTCGTAGGGACCATTTATTCAGAAATTTCCAAATCATCCCCTTTATGCCGACCGGAAACATTTTTGGGTATATCATCGGAATGAGATCATGTATTACTGCGATCTGCTTTTGAGTGAGTCTTCGCACCTTGAGTGGTTTTTGAATCGGATTAAAAAAGGGATTTACAAAAATACTTTGCATTTTTATCTCCTTAAGGTTTGCGGTAAATTGGAAGAAAAAATTATCGGAAGGATTCTGGGATTGTGCTGCATAGGGGGATATGCCCGTTTGAGTAGCATTTGGAGTGATATCGCCGAGGTTTTGAAGGCCTTCTTTCAATATGTTGAAGTAACGTCCAATACCACGGACGCGACTTTTCTCATCGGATGCTGTAGGATCAAAAATTGAAATTACCTTCATATGAATTTATTGTAGCATAGCAGAGAAACGAATTATGATACTCTTGCAATATTTATAACCTATAGTATAATTCTGTATGAACGAACTACTGCCACCATCATATGGATTATTTGCACACGAAGCGGGGAAGATTGAGCTGGCAAACCCTGATATTGCCAATCACGATATAAGAAGTTCAATTACGATAATTCAAAATGGATTAGTAGATATTTTTGAGTATTTGTCAGATGAAGAATTTGATCAATTGTATGCAGCCCTCAAAATTAATCTGGATTCAAGTAGTGAAGATATTTCTTTAGTAATAGCAGATAAAATTGCAGCTATTCAAACTATTGTTCAAGGAATTCAAAATAGAGATGAGAGTATTGCCATACCTTCACAGGTTCGATTTGCTCTCAATCCAGAACATCATGCGTTTTTATATCATCTTCATGATCTTTGGAATAATCCAAATAATATTCATACCATAGAGTCTTTGCGACGATGCCGGGTTGATCTTCCACTTCTTCTTGAAGCTTTTGGTGTTCAGTATGATGATTCATGTGCTGAAGTTGAGGTGTCAGGAGTCATTGCAGGAATGACACTGAGTAATGCGCGTAATGCAAGTAAATATGCGCTCAAAGGAACGATGCCTACTGCTCGTCTAATCATGGATAATGGAGATTATCAATTGTGTATCGCAAATCAAAGTATAAATCCACACGTACTACCAGACCAAGCGTATCCACATGAGCGTCCAATTGCACTCGGAAATCGAGGTTCGGCAGCAATGGCAACTCACGTTCTTGGAAAGGGAACTGGCGCGTATGCTATGAAGGTTCTTGGTATTCTCCATAATGCCCAGAGTCATATATGGGAAACAGGAGCTGCCACGATAGATGATATGATGGTGTACGAATATGAATCGAGGATTTCTTTCCCATCATACGCCCGAGGCTCAGCTTAAATTGCTGCCTCTATAGTTACGAGAAGAATTCGCTTGATATCTACGACTTCATGGTACCTGATGGGCTCAGGTATTATTTTGCTGAGAGAACCTGAGATTTCAGCATCGATGTGCACAATTCCTATTATTGGAATTTGAAATGCATCTGCCCAGCCAAGCTCGATACCTTGGCCAGTTGAAGGGTATGAAACCTCAGCAAGTACCAGATCACATTTATGCTTCTGAAAGAGCATTTTGGATGGATATTGTTTTTTGTTTGCTTCGTGAGGAAAGATGAGCGAGTGGCCCGATGAGTGAAAAATCTCTCTGAGAGGCTCGTACAATTTTGTTTTGAAATCCAAATTACTACTATGTGAAATGTAGATAATCATAAAGAAAAAGAACTATATTATTTTGTACCAATTAAACTGCGACCGGAGCTTTTATCGGCGGATAGGGGTTATATCCTGTTAGTTCAAAATCTTCAATCGAAAATGAGTCTATATCCTTTACTGTAGGATTAATCGTCATCGTTGGAAATTTCCGAGGCTTCCGAGCAAGCTGAATATCTACTTGTTCGTGATGATTTTTATAAATATGTACATCGCCAAACGTATGGACAAAATCTCCTGGTTTGAGATTAGCAACATGTGCCACCATCATCGTGAGGAGCGCATATGAGGCGATATTAAAGGGGACTCCCAAAAAGACATCTGCGCTGCGTTGATACAGCTGACAAGAAAGCCTTCCCTCAAGAACATAAAATTGAAACATCGTATGACAGGGTGGTAAACCGGCTTTTGCCATTTCTTGAATATCAGCGACATTCCATGCAGATACGATCATTCGGCGAGAGTTAGGATCATTTTTGATAAGATCAAGGACATCGGTGATTTGGTCAATATTTTCACCTTTGGGGCTCTGCCAGTGCCTCCATTGAACACCATACACGGGTCCAAGATTACCCCATTTTTTTGCAAATACAGTATCCTCTTTAATTTTTTGAATAAAATCTCCCAATGAAAGGGGGTTTGTCGATTGCTCTTTGTAGTATCGATATGGCCATGAGTCCCAGATATGGACATCGTTGTCAACTAAATACTTAATGTTTCCATCTCCTTGCAAGAACCACAATAATTCATGAATGATGCCACGAAGAAATACTTTTTTTGTCGTAAGTAAGGGAAATCCTTGAGATAAATCAAAGCGAATTTGTCGTCCAAAAAGGCTTTGAGTCCCTGTGCCGGTGCGATCATCTTTATAAGTACCGTTTTCTTTGATGTCTTTCAGTAGGTTGAGGTACTGATATTCAGGATGTTGTCTCATAAGTGTAATTTAACCAGTGCTTCCAAAGCCACCACGAGATATGTTACTCATGCTGTCTACTTCTTCAAACTCTTCGACTTTGGCAATTTTAACCAGGAGTGCTTGTGCTATGCGTTCGCCTTTTTCAATAATAACATTTTCATGTGAAAAATTCAGAACCTGCACGCCGATTTCATCGGTATCCCCATTAAAGTCCTGATCGATAACTCCGATCCCATTTGATATCATTAGATGCTTTTTGATTGGGGTAGAACTGCGACTGGCGAGCATCAGGAAATATCCTTCAGGAACATCAACCACAATGTTTGTCGGAATAATAGTAGGAGAAAACGGTTTGACTGTGGTTGTAACACGTGCATAGAGGTCGAACGCAACTGATCCAGGAGTCTGATATTGAGGTATCGGAAGATTTGAATCAATTCGTTTAATCTTGAGCTTCATACCTCACATTCTAGCACAAAATTGATTATTTGATAGGATATAGATGTGAAAAAAGAGATACTATCATCAATATGCATTGCTTAAGTTCTGTACATTTTTTCATATCTAAATATATCAAAATATATTTTAATCAATCAATATTCTTTGACCGCCAAAAGTCATATTAAAGTCCCATACAATATTAATTGAGTATATTATTTGTACATGATATAGATTGTCATATAAATTAAAACTAAGATATTACACATTCTGCATAAACTAAATATATATCTTATATTTTTAGTATAGAGGTTTATGTATAGGTGGTAGAGGTGAATCATATTCACAAAAAACATACGAACAGAATAGAGATAGATGAATGTATTTGCCCAGATTCTTGACTTCCAGGGGTAATTGAAGAATGACCACTTCTATCTCCATTGAAATGAAAAGCTTATCATAGTGATCTAATATATAGAATATATTAGATCAACCGTACTTAAATAACGCTCTTAAAACATATGAGGAAATGTCGGCAGACTAATGGTAGTAGTCAATTAAGCGGTTGAATATCCTCTGTATTCTTCAAGACGGTCATTCTTGCAATGATGTGAATCAAAATAAATTTCAAATTAAGTTGAGATAACATGAGATATCTAGAGGTTAAGGAGAGAAGGAAATTATTTCAACCGCACGGATATTTATGTCAACATTATTGACGGAAAGTTACAAGGCCAAATATATGAGATGAGGTAAGGAATATGGGTATATATAGATCAAATAGAATGAATTTAATCAGTATGAAATGGGGAAATAGTACTTTCGAAACAGTTTTCAAAAATATAAGGATGCATATGGTGGCATCATGGATTAGATGTCAAAGATAATCAGGGGATATATATGGGTAAATTATGACTATATAAATTCAAGTCGATTCATGAATTATATTTGTTTTTTTATCTATAAATTAATTGTGGACAATTTGTGGATAAGAGAATGATAAAAAAATTATCTCGTTTTATAAATATCAGTAGAATACCTGGGTATAGTATTAGAATTGAAAAGCATCAATGATCGAGAAAAATATTGATATGAAATGAACTTTAATGATTTTAAACTCGAATTTGTGGCTCAATTGCAATGGGATATATGGGCGTGCATTCCATAAGTAATACGTGCTATTCTCACGAATGTGCGTACCAATATTTCATTAATTTGGTCAAATATGATGAATATAGGAACCATTTACACTAGAGGATATTGTGGATAACGTATTTGGCAAGTATTCATTCAGAGTGATAAATTCACATTAAGTTGATATGGGTTGTGATAAAAGCCAATGGTATGTTGTAGAACCTAATCAAAATGTTGTAAAGCTTATGAAGCTTATTGAAGCAAGGTAATTATGGGTAATACTATTTACAACGAAAAAGAAAATTTGCTATTGACATATTATTACAATCGTGACAAAAGTTTGTTCTTTCTATAATCATCAATATAAATGTTGTTATATCAGTCTTTAAGCATTTGCGCAGCTTAATGAAGCCCTATAAATAAATTATCTTCATTTATGCTATCAGATAGTTTAAATGAAAAAAACTATAAGTTATATCATTAGTAATAGGCTTTATGAAGCCAAAAGAAGATTTACCCAAAAATATTATAAGTTTTTGAAAATTCACTAAATAATACCTCTTTTTTCCCTTCAAGCTGTACTAATTTAAGCCTAAGTCTATTGTCTGCGAATGACATACTTTTAATAAGTAATCGTTTTTCCCCTTGAGGGGTTGGTACAAAAGTCCATATGCCTGGCCATATTGTCAGAGCTCTATACATATTCCAAATGACCCGATCAATAGAAATTGGATGGACAATTGGTACATTATTTTCTTCATAATATGAAGTGATGAGTCTTGGTAGCGGTCCATTTTGAATTTTTTTATCAATTTTCAAACTGCTTTTTAATAGATTGAGGGGGATAAATCCGTCTTCTTTTGTAATACGTCGCGTGTATGAGGCATTTACATGGGCTTGTGGTTTTGTAGGAATGAAGCCATTTTTTTCAAGCGCTTGAATTGAACCTGCTATCATTGTTGTTGCTATTGGAATCACTTTTGCTTCAATGTCAGTACGAGTTGTGTTGAGATCAATGGGCATATCAACCTGATCAATAATGGCTCCTTGATCCATTTCTTCGTTCATTTGGATAAGAGTGACGCCGGTTGTTTTTTCCCCCAGGGCAATTGGGTATGTCGTAGGAGCTGCTCCACGAAATTTTGGAAGACGCGATGGATGAATATTCCAAAAACCAAACTTTACTGAATTCAGTACTTTGAGAGAAATCATTGCGCCAAATGCAAAGACGATACAAAGCTCTATATTGAGGTTCTTGAACTGATTAATGAGCTCCTGTTCTTGAATCGAATCAATACGTTGGTCAAATACCTGAATAGAGGAGATTTTAGCTTGATTCTTTAGATCAGTAGGGGTAAGCGCAAGATGTTTGCCAGCGGGCCTATCTGGTTGTGTTACGACAAGCCTAATTTGTATATTTTTGTTCTTGATGAGTGATGCAAGCAGTTGAGCTGATATCTGTGGGCTTCCAAAATAGGCAATATTCATAGTGGTCTCACAAATTCAAATGTTTTTTCAATGAGCGGAAGAAGATTTTCATTCACCGTCACTGAGATGGTGCGCTTGTTATAGGGGTGTTTACGTGAAAAATGAATAGTAGTTCCTTTAGAATCTTTAAGACTTTCACCTATCATGGTGAATTGTTGAAGCTGAACTGATCGTGTTGCAGTTTTTTCTGAAGGGGGAAGAGATGGTTTGAGTTCGTCTCCGCAGTCTAACGTAAACTGATTTATATCACCACTTAAGATAAGAGATGCTTCTGTGCTCGCATCTTTCAACGTGAGGGTATCGGGGTACAAGAAGGAAATATTACAAATATCATTGGTATATAGAATATAGGTACTGTCTTTTTGAGTCGGAATAGGAGGCTCTGCCGACGGTGTTAAGCTCATAAGAAGAGAAAATGCCTCATCTGCAACATTTACTGTTTTACCATATTGAACCCCGAGAATAAAAATGAGTGTTGTAAGAAGAATAAGGATAAATAGTATGGGTCCCCTTTTCATATTAATGAGTATAACATGAATACATGCTCTCATTCGATTGAGCTACATCTTTCTGATAGGCATATGAACCAAATAATATTGTAGGCCTTAGGCTAGAATAAACACGACTTGACAAATGAATCTGAGGAGGTGTATATTGATCTTAATCCTCCAAATGAAATATCTAAATAATATCTTTTTTGAACACTCATATTTTTAGGGCCTTGAGAGGATCAAGGAAAAAGTGACGTTCGGATAAGCCGAGGCTTATAAGACGCACCTACCCGTTAAGACTAGAAAAAAAGATTTTAGAATGAATTTCATACGGAGGATTATTTTTTTCTAAAGCCCACCCAATTGTTCTCGATTAATTCTGCATAGCTTAGGTGAATATCAACCTTTATCAAACTCAATTTCGTACATAAATATTCTCAATCGATGTCAATAGATTTTTATACGATTTTTTATAGAGTTAAAAAATTTTTGCAATTATTGAAAGATACGGTATAATAACGGTAGTTTGTACCACATCTATCTCTAAGACCTTCGACTTTTTCCAGAATTTATTACAAATTATTTAGTATGTATGCCATCTTCAGATAAGAATGACTCACTCAGTGAGCAAGATACTTCCTTTGACGTATCTTCGATGTTAGAAACCTATGAGGAAAAACCTATTGAAAAGGTAGGAGATTCTCAGCTTCGATCTCCAGAAAAAAAACCATCAGCGCCTTCACCAATGAACAATCCAAAATCTCGCGCAGAAGTTATCAGCCCAAAACTCAAAGAGGATTTAAAATCCAGCTATGAAGCAGAGGGAATTTTAGACATAACCTATGGTGGGTATGGGTTTTTACGACAAAATTACACGGTGAGTCCGGATGATGATATTTATGTATCAACGTCACAAATACGAAGATTTTGGCTTCGCAAAGGCGATGAGGTAAAGGGTCTTGCTCGGCCTCCAAAAGATGGAGAGCGATTTCATAGTCTTTTATTGATTAAAGAAGTGAACGGACGTGCAATGACTGAGGAAGAAAGTAGAAAACGCAATAAATTTGACCAACTTACCTCACTTCATCCTGAAAAACAAATTATTTTAGAAACAGATAAGGATATTCTTTCAACTCGCATCATTGATTTGGTGGCACCAATCGGATTTGGTCAGAGAGCTCTTATCGTTTCTCAGCCGAAAGCGGGAAAGACGACATTTTTGAAAGATATAGCTGAGGCAATAGCCATAAATCATCCAGAAGCACATATGATCGCAATATTGATCGGGGAGCGACCAGAGGAAGTGACCGAAATAAAACGATCTATTAAGGGTGAAGTCGCCGCTTCACATTTCGATGAAACACCGAAACAACAAACCAAAGTTGCAAGCCTTGCGCTTGAAAGAGCTCGGCGACTCGTCGAGACAGGCAAGGATGTCGTTATACTTTTAGATTCGATTACACGACTTGCACGGGCGTTCAATTTATCTATAAGTAATTCCGGACGTACATTATCTGGAGGATTTGATCCCCAAGCCCTATACCCTGCAAAAAAATTCCTCGGCGCAGCTCGAAACTGTGAAGAGGGGGGAAGTCTGACGATTATCGGTACCGCCCTTGTCGGTACAGAGTCTCGCATGGATGACCTGATTTATGAGGAATTGAAAGGTACGGGAAATATGGAGATTCATCTTGATAGGAAATTTGCGGAGAAGCGCATATATCCTGCAGTAAATATCACCATGTCAGGTACTCGACATGAAGAGCTCTTGTTTGACGAAGAAACGCTGAAACGAGTCACGACACTTCGTCGAATGATGTCTTTACGGACACCTGAAGAGAGTCTGATGGCCATGCTTGATAAGCTTCCAAAAACAAAAAACAACAAAGAATTTTTGGAACAACTTCACAAGGGGTAAGGATAAATACTCAAAAAGTACTATTCTATACATTGTATCGATTCTCTTGTATCATACATATATGACATCAACGACACTGGACCGACGAGTAAGTAGAATACTCGGACAACTTCGAGGTATTCAGAAAATGGTTGCAGAGGAACGGAACCAAGTAGAAATACTCCAACAAATATCGGCAATTAAAAAAGCTATTAACGGTCTTTCCAAAGAAATAGTATTGCAATATTTTGAAAAGAAGGTGCCAGAAGATAAAAAGAAGGAAGTTGAAACGGTCATTCAACGAATCATAGACTTGTAATCACCTCTTCAAAAAAAACGAGTTGCATTTGTACTTGTATGACACTATCATAAATTAACGGTCACTTTGTCAACTACCAGATCGTCATATTCATTGGATATGGTATAGTGTAGTTTCTGGTTACAAATTGGATGTAATATTATGAACGCTCAAAATATGATTGGGATTATTGGCGGTGGACCAGCAGGCTTAAGTACTGCAATATATACCGCTCGTGCAGGACTCACACCAATGGTATTTGCGGGATCTCCTCCCGGAGGACAATTGATGCTTACC
>Ga0210057_1010383_pt1 | contig 10552 bp, 9 predicted proteins | sample CryGeyCG2114_010_2_FD_183968 | JGI IMG/M metagenome (GOLD analysis project Ga0210057, IMG submission 183968) | Groundwater microbial communities from aquifer - Crystal Geyser CG10_big_fil_rev_8/21/14_0.10 (SPAdes) (version 2) | ecosystem: Environmental > Aquatic > Deep subsurface > Groundwater ...
ACCAGCTAATAATTGGATGGTATGGAGCATCGGCAGTTAAAGCCATAAAATATAATAAATTAACTGTTTGCTATATAGACAAAAACTATATTAAACACTCAAAAATTAAAGCTCTCCCAATAGTTAACGCCGATAGAAAAACCCTATATAGAGTACTTAAAGATGTAATTTCCAACCCCTCTAAATATAAACCAAAAAAAGATATTGTTAATAAATTTTTAAAGCGCCATAGTTGTAATAACTTATATGAAAACGCTATCAAATATTACAAAAAAAACCTGCTTATTTTATGCCCTTAGTACCCAGATAAAACAGACGGATTCTATGGCGGGGTATTTATAAAAATGGTACTAGATAAATTAAAAGGCGTTAGATTGTTGCAAGCTCCAAATAATCTAGCTAATCAAGCTTGGTTACTGTCGCAACTTCTAAAATCTGTGGGGATAGATTCTACCGTTGTATCTTACATAAAAAATTATTTGGGTTACGAATCGGATATAAATTTTGGAGTCGATTTGGAAACGACATCTTTTATTAAAAAGGCCATGACGGTAGCTAAAAAGTTCCCGGGACTTCTACAATATGATCTGTATCACCTACATTCAAATACACTTATACCATACATTAATATAGACCTGCCTATTTTAAAAATGCTAAATAAACCCTGTCTAATAAACTTGCACGGCACCGATGCCAGAATTATAAGTATCGCCAAAAAAAATAACCCGTATGTAGAGGGGGTGTTGATAAATAGAGATAAAAAAGCTACAGGCTTTCTTAAGAGATGCTCTACTTTCTACGATACCGTTGTGGTAGGCGATTATGAATTAGAAGAGTATGCTAAAGTGTATTTTAAAAATGCAACTGTTATTCCAAGACTTATAAACTATTCCACAATCGAACCCAAATACAGCATATCGGTCAAAGGTAAATTAAAAATACTGCACACGCCAACTAATGAAAGGGTTAAAGGCACCAAGATAATAGAAAAAGCAATGTCAAAATATAAAAGATACGTAGAATATACAAAAATAATAAATACGAGCCATAAAAACACATTGATGGCCATAGCTAACTGCGATATTTATTTAGATCAAATTATTATAGGCATGTATGGTGTGGGCAGCTTAGAAGCTATGGTCCTAGGAAAACCTGTGATCTGCTATATAAGACCGGACTTGAAATATAAGTTTTACAAGAACCTGCCTATAATAACGGCAAACCCAGATACGCTAGATAAAACAATTAAACACTTAATTAAAAACAGGGATATGCTCGCTTTTATAGGTAAAGAAAGTAGAAAGTATGTAGAGAAATACCATAATACAGAAAAAATTTTAGGCGACTATGTATCTTTGTATAACTCTTTACTCTCCAAGTAAAAGCGAGAAAAAATATTAATCTTTATTATCTCTGCTAGAAATTTCTCTTATAACCTTATCTAACTTTCTGGAAATATATTCCAACTTAACATAAAGCCTGTATATAAGATAAAACAAAAGAATTATACTTGCGTAAATTACAAAATCCGCTCCTCTGCCTATTCCAAAAAAGTTTGCTGTTTTAGAAGAAATTTGAGGAAAGAGTATTATTAACCCGCCAACTATCCAAAGAGAAAGCCAGAAAATTATCTCTATGGGCTTTAGAGCATTTTCTCTAAAGCGAAGGGTAACACGACTGGTCGAAAAAATTATTACTAAAATGAGTATTAACTGGAATAGATTCATAATAATATAGGGTTAAATTGTTATATTATTAATATTATTCAACTTGTGTTTCGGGTTCGGTGATTTTTAAATAGGTAGAAGAGACCCAGCCCTCGATACCGCTAGCCAATTTTATTTTTGCCCAACCGGAACCTTCTTCTAAAATAGTAACGGTGGCCCCAACATCGACAGTTCCAACCTTTTCGTTCGAAACTCCAGGACCAGACCTAACATTAAGACCAAAATCTGTACCTGTTTCTAATACCTGCGCCGTTTTTTCTCTGGTAGACCCAGAAGAAGAAACTGTCCCCAAAGTAAGAGCGCCTAAAGAAGATGCCGCTTTTTCACTAAGAACCTCTCTGTCTTTAGACAAATAACCTATTACGACTGTGGAAGAACCAAATCCCTCAAAACTGTTTAGATCTAATTCTTGGCCTGTAGGCAAATACACTAAACCATCTTCGTCTACATAATAATCAAACTCGGGCACCCCTCTTCCTCGAGTATTTTTATAGTAAGTTATTCCCGAAGCCCAAATCTTTGGAGAAATATTAGCGGCTAATACTTCGGGCGCGTTAACACCATATATTTTAAGGCTGTCGGTACTTTGGCTTAAAAGAGGTATGTCGGGGTCATTAGAAAAAATTGGGAGCAAAAACATATCAACAGAAATATTAACCTTGTAACCTTTTCTCGTTTTTACGTTTATTGTTTGCCCTTCAAAACCATCTTTTACAAAATCTAATTTATGATCTTTATCCGGCTCAATAATCTTTACATCTGATAACGTAAGGGGTGTTTCTCCAACCTCTACATTATCGACCAAAACCTTTATCCCAGAAACGTTAGAAACAGCAGTTAAAAGAGTATCGCCCTTAGATACTTTTTCCATCCAAATATCTTGTCCGGAAGAAAAATTAGAAGAAACTCCAAGATCTCTTTTAATAGCGATTTCGGTTCCAGGAGAGGCGTTTATTTTTGTGTCGTATGTGTTAAATTCCCCCTTAACAGAGATAAAAACGTCTCCCAATTCTTTTATCTGACCTTTAAAAGGGGTGCTTCCAACTAACGCGTCGCTTACAAACACGGACGCCGTATCGTAAATAGATGTTACAGAAAGATTTATTGGCCCAAATTTAGTTCTTTTTGAATACCCAAATATAAAAAAAAGTCCGGATAAAAGTAATATTAGTGGTAATACTATATATAAAGGTTTTTTAATTTCCATAGTGAATGTTTCTAAATTTAGTTTATCATAAACTTTAGCAATAAACAACAACGGATAGGTTCATTTAGACAAGGTCTGCATAGCAGATTTTGCGTTCAATAACGCAGACGAAGAACTTCCTCCAGATAAAACCGAGTCTATAGCTTTATACAACACCTCCACATATATATCATTTCCAGACCTGTCCGCGATAACAGAAGTTACGGCCGTTTTTGCGCCTAGCGTTACTGGGGAAAGAAAATCATTACTCAACAAACTCTGTTCTAAATCCACCAAGCTGTAAGCCTGACCAAAAGGTCTATATTGCGATTGTGTACTATACCTATATAATTGCGTATCGGAAGAAACCATATATTTTATAAAATCCCAAGCAATCGTCTGCTGGCTAGAGTTTTTTGGAACGGCCAGCACCCAGTAACTTGCCCAATTACTATTTGTTAAACCTTCCCCTTCTAAAACCGGTACCTGGGGGACCGGCGCTACCCCTATGGAATCTTTTAACGCGGTGTTTGATTTGTATATATCCCAAATCATCCAAGAAGTACCAAACATCATACCAACCTTACCTTGAGAAAAAGCAATTGATGAATACGGCATATCCTTATCCCAAACCTTATCTGTCTTAACAAAACCAACATAAAAAGAAAGCGCGTCCGCCGCCGCAATTGTATTAAAATCATCGGGAATAGAGACATTGCTTTGAGAAAACATTAAACCTAAAATGTCCGAAGCAAAAGCGACATTGGCAAAAGACCCTATAGCGGCACCAGAAATTTGTATTTTTCCGTTGGCGTCTTTCTTTGTTAAATCCACCGCCAGTTGTCTAAAATCTTCCCAGTCTTTTGGGGGTGTTGTTATACCAGAAACTCTAAAAAGGTCTTTATTATAAAGTAAAACTAAACCATCGTAAGAAGGAGGGGCGCAATAGACCGAGCCGTCAATAACACAAGCTTTTGCGGCCGAAGGGTAGAACTGGGACTTAAATTCCTCGGAATTAAAAACCGCGGGACTCGCGGGCAAAAGATATTTATAAATCTCGGGCAACCAACTAACATGTACTGTAATAACATCGGGGGCGGTTCCTTGGGCAAGGCGCGTAAGAACTATATCTTTATATTCCAAAAGGCTATCAAAATCTTTCTTCTCATAAGCGATAGTTATATTAGGATTATTTTCGACATATAAAGAATTTATGGGGTCGTAAATATCCGACCCTTCAAAAAGACCCCAATAGGTTATTGTTACAGGAGAAGATCCTACGCCGCCATCGTTTTTGCTATTAAAGAATTTGCCGACTATAGGCAAGCTGGATAGGGTACTGGAAACAGAACACGCTGTAAGAAATAAAGGTAAAAAAAATAGCGCAAAAACAAACAGGGCTTTGGGTTTCATAAAATGACTAGTTGTTAATTGTTAATTGTTATTTCTATCAGCGCCCAAACTGTCTTTTTTTATTCTACTTGCGGATAGTAAAACAGTCAATAAAAACAGCGCGTTTCCTTGAGGCAAAGTTAAAAGGTAATGATCAAAAAAGGAAACGAAAATAATAAAAGCAAAAATCGAAAGCCGGAAAGCAAAAAGTAAATAAAACAAAAGCGCAAGTAGAAAAATAGCGGATATTATCCCGGATTCGGAAGCCGACAAAAGATAAATATTATGAACAGGCTGAACAAATCGTTGCCTTAAACCAACAGACGCTATTTTATCTTCTAAAAATACCGTAAAAGTATTAAGACCAAAACCATAAAGAGGTTTTTGTTTGACCATGGCTATAGAAGCATTGTTTAACAAAACCCTTCTTTCTACAGAATCGCTTAAAATATTTATCCTCTCCAGTAACTTTAAATTAAAAGAAAAATATACAAGGACAGTCATCGCTAAAAAAATTGTTGTAAATAAAATTCTTTTAGAAGTAATTCTTTTGGCCAAAAAACCCCATACTAAAGATGTTATTAAACCAACTATAGAAACCAGAGATTGTGTTAATAAAAGAACAATTAGAGGAATCGCGATAGCAAAAATGTCTTTTAAAGACCACTTTTTATTACCCAAGTAGAGCAAAACACCAAAACCCAAAAAAAACGCCAAAACATTTGGGTGGGGAAATGTTCCGTATGGAGGAACTTTAACACTGCCATAAAGTGAATCCAATAAAATACCAGGCAAAGAGGGATTAAACGTTGTTTCTCCTAAAAATATGTAGCCAAAAATGGAACTTTGTTTAATATACTGAACAATACCAAGCGCAGATTCGAAATAAAGCGGTATTAATACCAAAATACTAGCCATCTTATTAGAAAAATATTTTTTCGTCGATCCAAGATATAAGATTAAAAAAATAAAATACAACGTATATCTTGATAATAAATATATAGAAGAAGGTGGATACAAAGATAAAAAAGAAGAAGAAAAAAAGGTAAAAAAAAGCAAAGCGGCGATAGATATTAAAATTTTGTTTTGACGCCAGGCGTTGTTTAGAAAAACACCTCTATATATTAGATACAAAATTAAAAGCGCTATCACAATATCTAAAAAATGAACCGAGGGTATTAGGTAATCTATAAGTAAACCTTTTATGTATGCCCATTTAAAAATAAAATGAAAAGCCCAGTTAATGGGAACGAAAAAATAGATCAGCAAAATAACTCTATCTTTTGTCATTTAAGAATAAGGGCAGATTTATGAGCTATAAGCTCTAAAGAATCATCAAGAGGAACTAATTTTATATTGTCTTTATACTTTAAATTTAAAGCCAAAGAAATAAGATGATCAGAAAAATGCGGGTTTTTTGGAAGCAAAGGTCCATGAAGATAACTCCCAAAAAAATTTCTAACATGTATTCCCTCGGTCTTATCTTTTCTATTGTTTCCAAATCCTTTTTTAACACTGCCTAAAAGGGGCCTCTTTGGACCTAAAAAAGTATTTCCCCCATGGTTTTCGAAACCAACAAGATACCTAGAAAAAGAGGTGTTGATGTTAAGGTTAGATATATCTACAACAACGTTTCCAACACATCTTTTAGAATCTCGTCCAAAATGCTCTGTGTAAAAATCTACTAACCCAAGACCTTTTATATCTTCTCCAAAGTAAGGACGATAGTAATTACCAAGAAGCTGGTAAGCGCCGCATATAAAAAGCCCAACCTTATTTTTTAAAAAACACTCTTTAATGTAAGGCCCCTTACTAAATAAAAAATCTTTAAAAATATTTTTTTGTATCGAATCGGGACCGCCACCCATAAAAAAAATGTCGGCGCGCTTAAAAACTTCGCTTCTAGCGGTACTTGCGTCTATGTTTGTAACCTCTACGCCAATTCTCCTATTAACACACCTGTAAATTAGCGATTCTATGTTACCCCAATCGCCATAAAGGTTTAGCTCCTTAGGATACAAATGTCCGATAGATAGTTTAAAATTTTTGATGCTCAATTTTAGATTTTCAAATTTTTAAAATATTTTTCTTCCAATTAATATTTTTCTTGTTTTAAGCATGGCGGAATAAGTGGGGAATATATATAAATTCTCTTTACATAAAATTGCTTTTTTAATAATTAAATTTAAGTTTTTGCTAACTACCAAAGAATTAGTATTAACCCCCGCGATCTTTAGCCTTAAAGCAAAATCAAAAGCCCTGCTTCCGGAAACATAAACATTTTTTGCGCAAGAACAAACCTTTTTTAGCAGACTGCTTTTTATATCGTAAATCCAACTTACATCTTTTCCATCTGGAATATTGTCATTTAATACAAAAAGAACGTTATATTCAGTTTTAATTAAAATTAACAACTTTAAGTTATTATTAAAACTAGCGGGATTTTTAGCCAGTAACGTAGTGGCGGTTATACCGTTAACCAAAAAAGACTCGCCCCTGCCAAAAGCATGTTTTTGTAAACTTAACACATTCATTATATCTCGCTTTTTATAACCTAAATCCAACAATATCGAAGATACGGCGTTTACATTTATTTGATTATAAGATCCAATTAAAGAAGTCTTTACAAAATCGTTTGTTTTTCCAAAAGGAATAAAGGTTATATTGCTATTTAAAACAAGTTTTTTAAGTTTTAACAAATATTTATTAGAAGAAAAATAAAACACTCTAACAGTATTTTGAGCCGAACCTAAAGCCTCGGACCACTTCTCTAAAGTAATATCTACCTCCCCATACCTATCAAGCTGATCCCTGGAAAGGTTAAGCAAAATTAAATGGGTAGGTGATTTTATGGATATAAGTTTTTTTAAGACCGCCTCATCCACTTCAAAAACAGCGGACTTGGTGGATAAATTTCCAAATAAGCTTGCGGCCTTAAGAACGCAAGAGGCAATACCGTTTAGCAAATTAGCGCCGGATAAATTACTAACAACAGGAGTACCCAAAAAACCCAAAGAAGAGCAAAGAACAAAAGAAGTAGTGGTTTTCCCATTTGTCCCGGACACATAAATTAAATGTTTAGAAAAGTTATCCAGATACTTGTGCAAAAAACGGGGATAGATTTTTAATATTATATGTCCCGGCCACGTTCCCCCGGCTCCAATTCTTAAAAACCCTGGTAACCAAAAGATTGTTTTAACAATAGCGATTTTAAAACTTGGCATTGTTTAAATATTAACATTTTAATTCGTTACTATTTTAATATATTAAAACCGTAGTAGTAATAGTAGGCGCTGTGGATATGTGTATAACTTGTTTTTTAGCTTTCTTTCTCTTTCATTTTTTCTAAGTTTGTGTGGAAAACTTTCTTTTGTTTTAGATTTAACTTGCCTGGGTTTTGTTTGGGTGATTTTTATTGCCCCTTGTATTTTTTAGGTGTGGACAGTTTTAGTTAAAATGTGAATTTAATTGTTGTTTTTATGTGGATTGCGCTTTTAATTAAATTCCTACGTTAAGTTTAATACCGTCTATATCTTTTCTAATTTTTTGATTGGAATTTGCCATTTGTTTAATTTTTGATTCCCCGTGCATTATGGTTGTGTGGTCTCTTCCTCCTAGCATTTCTCCAACGGCCATATATGAGGCGTTAGTTATATCTCTTATTAGAAACATACATACTTGTCTTGCCAGGGCAATGTTTTTTAATCTGGAAATTCCTGTAAGGTCCTTGGTTTTTAAATTATAGAATTTTGCCGTAACTCTTATAATTTCGGACATGCTTACATCTTTAGGTTCTTTTTTTGTAATTTTGTTTTTAAGAAAGTCTTTTATAGTTTCTATGTTGGGATCTTGATTTAAAGCTTTAGAGGTAGCTATCATTTGATTAAGTACTCCTTGAAGCTCTCTAATGTTAGAGTCTACGTTTAAAGCTACAAATTTAACAACATCGTCTGGAATATTGCTATCTGTTTCTTCTATTTTCGCCTTTAAAATAGCCGCTCTTGTTTCGAATTCCGGCGCCTGTATATCTGCCATCATACCGCTTGCAAATCTAGAAGAAAGCCTGTCTTCGAGTTTTGATATTTCGGAAGGGGGTCTATCGCTTGTTAGGATAATTTGCTTTTTTTCTAAGTACAAGGCATTAAAAGTATGAAAAAACTCTTCTTGAGTAGATTCTCTTCCCGCAATAAACTGAACATCGTCGACTATAAAAACGTCGACCTCTCTGTATTTTTTTCTAAATTCCGTTGGAGTTAACCGACCGCGTCGGCCCTTTTGTATCGTTTCTATAAGCTCGTTGGTAAAAGATTCCGCTGTTGTATATATTACCTTTTTTCCGCCTCCATGTTTTGCGATATAGTTTCCAATGGACTGCACAAGGTGCGTTTTTCCAAGACCTACTTTAGAGTATAAAAAAAACGGGTTGTACGCTTTTCCGGGGTTTTCGCATATAGCTGTTGCAACGGCGTGCGCCAGCCTATTGCTTGGTCCTACTATAAAATTTTCGAAAGTATATTCGGGGTAGAGGTTGGAAAAAGATCCCCCCGGAACATTTTGTTGGCTAAACAAGGGCAGTGTTTGGTTGTTTGAGTTTTTAGTTTTAATACCAACTTTAAATTCCAGCTCAAATTTTTCTTCTAAGAACTTTTCTGCCGCTTTTAATATTTGGCCATGATATCTGGATTCGATAATTTTTTTTGACATTAAATTTGGACATACAATACTTATAATTCTCGAATTTTCGTCGATATTATCTATAAAGGATGGAAGAAAAAAAGTTTTATATGTAGCCGGTGAGGTGTTTAGTTGAATTTCTCCTAAAATAGTTTTCCAAAGCTTTTCTTTATCCATGAAGGTAAAAAGGAAAGAAAGTTACGATTTAAAAAGGGCAGGTTTAAAAAGTCTAGGTGCGAATAAATTACCAAGTTATCCACAACAGTGTCAATGGGTTTTATTTTTTTTATCTTGGGTTTAGAACTTAAAGGTAGTTTAAAATGTTTGTTTCGTGCTCTTCCAATGTCTTAGCGTAATACATTTTTCCATCTAATCCGGTTAAGTAGAACCAATACTCCGTATTGACAGGATTTAAAACTCCTTGTATAGAAGACTCCCCGGGATTGCATATTGGCGCCGGTGGAAGCCCCTTATTTAATCTTGTATTGTAAGAAGATTCGATTGTTAGGTTTTTTTGTGTAATTGTTTTTGGCCAGTATTCTTCTATAGTTTTACCTTCGTTTATTTTTTCTTGCGTAAGGGCATATTGAATGGTGGCGTCTACATCTAAGGGCCAGTCGTTTTCTAATCTTTTAATTAGTATACCGGCCACTATACTTCTATCTTGGTTTTCGGAGACTTCTCTTTCTACTAAAGAGGCCAGAATAATAATGTCTTTAACACTAAGGTTTCGATGTTGATTTTGGCCAATTAAGGTTTTTAGTATTTTTGTGTCAAAAGTATTGCTAAGTTCTTCGACAATAAGTTTCGCGTTAGATTCTTTGGGTAGAAAATATGTGTCCGGAAATAAGTACCCTTCGAGATTTTCGGTTAAATATAGAAAATCTTCGGCTATTTTTAAACCAAAGGTTTTACTTATGGCGTTTGCATATTCCTCCCGCCGCCACCCTTCTAAAAAGGTAATCCTTTCGTCGAAAGTCCCTTTTTGCATATAGAGCGCAAGCTCCAAGACGTTTAGGTTGTATGGTATTTTATAGTGGCCTGCTTGCAAAACTTCTTTGTTTAAAAACAGATGTGTCTTTAAAAGGATTTTAGAGTTTATAAGATCTGCTTTGTAAAGTTGATCTACTATCTCTTCTGTTGTAGTTCCGGGATTTATAATAATATCCGCAAGGGTTGTTGTGTCTTCGCCCTTGGAAATTTTTTGCTCCGGGTAGTTTTTTTTGATCAATGCCCCTTTGTAGTAAAAGTATCCCCAAAAAGGAAATAACGCTATTAGTATAAGAAATGCCCCCACAAATATTTTTAGACCTTTACCGCCAAATAGATATTTTTCTTTTGGTTTGCTGTCGTTGTTTTGCATTATTTAGCAATGCGGCTTTTAACCACAATTCGATATAATTAATTTTGTATTTCGATCCCTAGTATTTTATCTCCAACGCTTATGCTTTTAGCCACATCCATTCCCTTTGTTACCTCTCCAAAATTAGTGTACTGCGCGGTTAACCAGGAACACTCGTCGGTGCAGATAAAAAATTGTGAATCATTGCTTATTTCTATATTTGGACCTCTG